>Ga0268254_10000052_pt1 | contig 142725 bp, 153 predicted proteins | sample AgamicOrSfrz_FD_200251 | JGI IMG/M metagenome (GOLD analysis project Ga0268254, IMG submission 200251) | Agave microbial communities from Guanajuato, Mexico - Or.Sf.rz (v2) (version 3) | ecosystem: Host-associated > Plants > Phyllosphere > Phylloplane/Leaf | place: Guanajuato, Mexico...
GGGCAGCTATGCCGAGGCTGATTATTCCCAGCGCCCTGCGGGTTTTCGGGTGGTGAACTAATGAAATGTGGATCTGTGGACATTGGCATCGAAGCCGCAACTGTAGCGTCAGAATTGGCACCGCGCATCTGGCAGCGCCCGTTCCTCAAATGGGCTGGTGGCAAGTATTCACTGCTGCCAGAACTTGATCGCCTCATCCCGGCTGGTAAACGCCTTATTGAGCCATTTGTGGGCGGCGGTTCGGTGTTTCTCAACTCCGATAAGCATGAAAGCTTCCTGCTGGGGGACGTAAACGCTGATCTGATCAACCTGTACGAGATGCTGACAGTGGTTCCCGATCTGGTAACCGAGTGGGCTAAAGGCTTATTTGAAAAGCTGAACGATGAAGACAGCTATATCGCCTGTCGTGAAGAGTTCAACAACCAGAAAATGTCTGGACCTGAGCGCGCCGCCGCCTTCCTGTACATCAACCGTCACTGCTTCAATGGCCTGATCCGCTACAACCGGGAAGGCCGCTTCAATGTCGGTTATGGCAAATACCGCGCACCGTATTTCCCCGCCACCGAGATAAACGTCTTTGTATCTATGTCGCGCCGCTGCGTGTTCATGAATGCCGGTTACATCCGCACGCTGGCGCTGGCTGGTGAGGGCGATGTTGTGTACTGCGATCCGCCCTATGAACCGATGCCCGGTACCGCCGGGTTCACAAATTACGCCGCTGGTGGGTTTACGTGGGACGACCAGCAGGAGTTAGCGCGCTGCTGTGTTGCTGCGCATCAGCGTGGCGCCAGAGTGGTGATCAGCAATTCCACCGCGCCCGCATCATCGAGCTTTACAAGGGGCATGGCTTCGACCTGCACCACGTCAGCGCCCGCCGTGCCATATCGAGCAAAGGCAGCACGCGCGAAACCGCCACCGACATCGTGGCCATTCTATGAGGGGGAACCGTGGAAAAACGTAAACCGCTGACTGACCGGCAGCAGCAGGTGCTTAATGCGCTGGTGGATTTTCACAACATGCACGGCTACCCGCCGACCTACACCGAGATTGCGGCGCTGATTGGCGTCGCATCCGGCAATGCTGCTTTTGAACACCTTCGCGCCCTGGTGAAAAAAGGCTACATCACGATCGCCAGCGGCACCGCGCGCGGCATCAAAGTGATCGGCGTAAACGACACGCTGGCGCTTGATGAAGCTGAACAAGTGATCCGGGCGCTCCTGGACGGCGAGGAAAGCTCCGCTGATCTGGCTCATGAATGGCTTAAACGCAGAGGGGCCGCGGCATGAAGCTGATTTTACCTTTCCCGCCAAGCGTTAATACCTATTGGCGCGCACCGAATAAAGGGCCGCTTAAAGGCCGCCACCTCATCAGCGCAGCCGGGCGTAAATACCAGAGCGCGGCCTGTGCGGCGATCATCGAGCAGTTACGGCGGCTGCCAAAACCGTCAACTGAACTGGCCGCAGTGGAAATAACCCTTTACCCGCCGGACAACCGCCGCCGGGACATCGACAACTATAACAAAGCGCTGCTGGACTCGCTGACGCATGCCGGAGTGTGGGAGGACGACAGGCAGGTTAAGCGCATGCAGGTGGAATGGGGGCCGGTAGTGAAGGGCGGCAGGGTGGAAATTTCGATCACCAGATATGTACCAACAGCGGTTGCAGCCGCTTAAAGGAGATACGCATGCAACAGATGAACGCAACACCAGCTTTCACCCCTGCACCATTTATGCCGGGGCAGGAACTGACAATGAGCAGCCAGGATATTGCTGATCTGGTTGAGTCTCGTCACGACCACGTTAAGCGCTCCATCGAGAGACTGGCAGAGCGCGGGGTTATTCAACTTCCTCCATTGGGGGAAGTTAGAAACCACCTCGGACAGTCGGTGGCGGTTTACCAGATTGGTAAGCGCGACAGCTATATCGTCGTAGCTCAGCTTTCGCCGGAATTTACCGCCCGCCTGGTGGATCGCTGGCAGGAACTGGAAAGCCAGCAGGCAATGCAGGTGCCGAAGTCTTTACCTGAAGCGCTGCGCCTCGCCGCAGATCTGGCTGAGCAGCAGCAACAGCTTAAACAGGAGCTGGCAGCCGCTGCGCCGAAGGTTGAATTTGTCGATCGTTATTGCTCAGCAAACGGCTCGATGTCATTCCGGCAGGTGGCGAAGCTGCTTAACGCCAAAGAGGCCGAGTTTCGTTGCTTCCTGCTGGATAACGACATTCTGTATCGCCTTGGCGGCACGCTGACGCCGCGTCATCGTCATATCGCTCTTGGCCGGTTCGAAGTGAAAACCGGTACCAGCACCGAAAACAATCATGCATTCAGCCAGGCACGATTTACGGCAAAAGGTGTGCAGTGGATTGGAGGTCTGTGGGCGGCACATATCGCGAAGGAGGGCGCAGAGTGAGGGCGCTGTTAAACCCCGTCGTGGTAACTGAGCTTGGCCTCGTCATGTTCCGTCCCGGCGTGGCCTTGCTGCCATATTTTCGCCGCGGACGCATATTGCTTGAGAACGAACCCGAGCGCCTGGCGGGTATGCCGAACGGTGAACTGCCACCAGCAGAGCAGCCGCTGGCGGAAACTCCTGCCCTGGCTGGCGTATTCGAAAATGAGGCGGTGTTGCGCCGCGCTGGCGGAATTAACAGTCTGGAAAGCTGGCTTGAATCCGGTACCGGGTGCCAGTGGCCACACGAAAGCTGGCACGATGAGAACATGACAACCATGCGCCACGCGCCGGGTGCGATCCGGCTATGCTGGCACTGCGACAACATCCTGCGCGAACACAGCACAGAACAACTGGCGGCTATGGCCAGGGTAAACTGCGCCGCATACATCCTTACTACCGCCCGCCGTGAGCTTGGCTTCGACGACTCCCATTCACTGACGCTGCCGGAGTTCTGCTGGTGGCTGGCACGTAACGGGCTAGCCGATGTTTTACCAGAGGAGGCCGCACGGCAGGTTCTACTTTTGCCTAAGCCAGTTATTAAGTCGGTAACACGCGAGCTTGACCTGGTGCCCGGTATGCCGCAGGCGCGGGAAATCGTTGAGGAAGTGGCAAAGCAGGTGCTGGCGCTTCGCATCGATCCGGAGACGCCGGAATCCTTCATGCTGCGCCCTAAGCGCCGTCGCTGGAAAAACGAGAGGTACACCCGCTGGGTTAAAGCGCAGCAATGCATATGCTGCAGCAACCCGGCAGATGACCCCCACCACCTGATCGGTCACGGGCAGGGCGGAATGGGTACCAAAGCGCATGACCTGTTTGTGATCCCGCTTTGCAGAGCGCATCACGACGAGTTGCACGCTGACACCGTGGCATTTGAAGAGAAATATGGCAGTCAGATTGTGCTGCTGTTTCGTTTTTTAGATCGCGCGCTTGCCATCGGCGTGCTGGCGTAAAGTGGAGATTATTTATGCGTGATACGTACGAAGTAATGGATATGTGGGGAGCATGGGCAGCATCTGATAATAGTGGTGTCGATTGGCAGCCGATCGCCGCAGGCTTTAAAGGCCTGCTTCCTCATGGGAAGAAGTCACGCTTACAGTGTGACGATGACGAAGGAATTATGATTGATGGATGTGTAGCACGACTACGAAAATATAAACAGGAAGAGTATGAACTGGTTATCGCTCACTTTGTTATCGGTATTTCTTTACGTAATATTGCGAAAAGGCGAAAATGTTCAGATGGAACAATCAGGAAAGAATTACAGACAGCTATGGGATTTATTGAAGGCTGTCTTTGTATATTAAATTAAAAAATGAGCGCCATGTGGCGCTCATTCAAACGGGAACCTGACATTTAAATCTTCGGCTGCTAATTTAACTATTTTTTCATTATCAAGTGTTGGGAATTCGAAAAAGTCTTCATTTGTCAGCATTTTATTCATTAAGTAATATGCTGATAACATTTCATACTGCATAGATCTTTCTGATGCCAAACATTGCGAATTATCATCTTTGTAATTTTCCATGACAATATTTCTTTGGTCATTAATGCTTTTTTGTAAATTTAATAAAGACTTGTATGCTCTTCTAAACTCTTTGTTAATAACAGGGTAAACTTCTATGATGCTATTTTCTAAGAGTAATAAATTCAAACTGATAGGCAGCGATAGATGAACATGGTTTTTTGGTTTGTACTTTCTTTCCTTTATGCTTTTATCAATTTTCGATATTGATTTGGCTATAGTGAAATACTCGTCCTTTATTTCATTAATTATTGACTTGTTAATTGCTTTTGCTTTTGCTTTGAGTTTGAGATTCTCAATGAAAGGGGTGAAAACCATGCCTAGTAAAAAAGTTAAAAAAGGGAGCAGAACTTTAATAGTGTCATCCATTGGATATTCTCCAGAAATTTTCATGCATTTTAACAGAACTACTAACGCGTACGCAAAAAATCATGTAACGTGTTAAGAGTGGTCACTTAGACACGAACTTAAAACGATTATGAGACCTCGCTTTGGCGGGGTTTTTCTTTTTGTGGAAATGGGCGGCTGGTGGGTGTTGTCGCACCCGACCAGCCATTCGCTCATGTTTGAGGTCACAAGCGAACCATGGCCCACTGCTTTAGCGCAAAAGCATAGTGAGCCTATCAGAGTCCCGCTGACTGATCCATGAAAAATACTGTAAATTTAAACAGTGTTGATTTAATCAACGCTGACTGCCTGCATTACATCGCAACCCTTCCTGATAACTCAATTGATCTGATAGTTACCGATCCGCCTTACTTCAGGGTCAAGCCGAATGGCTGGGACAATCAGTGGAAGGGCGACGAGGATTATTTAAAGTGGCTCGATGGCTGCCTGGCGCAGTTCTGGCGAGTGCTCAAACCATCCGGCAGCATCTATCTGTTTTGCGGTCACAGGCTGGCGGCAGATATCGAACTGATGATGCGCCGCCGGTTCAGTGTGCTGAATCACATCATCTGGGCAAAGCCTTACGGCAGGTGGAACGGTTGCAATAAAGAAAGCCTGCGGGCTTACTTCCCGGCAACTGAGCGGGTTCTCTTCGCCGAACATTATCTGGGGCCGTACCGGCCTAAAGATGATGGATATGAGCAGAAAGGTACTGAGCTAAAGCAAAACCTGATGGCTCCCCTGATCGAGTATTTCCGCAGTGCCCGTGCATCACTTGGTGTGACGGCAAAGGAAATTGCAGACGCCACCGGCAAGAAAAATATGGTCTCGCACTGGTTCAGCGCCAGCCAGTGGCAGCTGCCCGGTGAACCTGATTACCTGAAGTTGCAGGGGCTGTTCACGCGCATAGCCACTGAAAAGCACCAGCGGAGCGAACTGGATCAGCCTCATCATCAGCTGGTGGCCACGTACCAGTCGCTTAACCGTAAATACTGCGAACTACTGGAAGAATATAAATCGCTGCGGCGGCACTTTGCCGTAACCGCCGCGGTTCCGTATACGGATGTGTGGACATATAAGCCAGTGCAGTTCTACCCCGGCAAGCATCCGTGTGAAAAACCTGCGGACATGCTCAGGGACATTATCAACGCCAGCAGCAGGCCCGGTGATCTGATCGCTGATTTCTTTATGGGCTCAGGCTCTACGGTCAAAGAAGCGGTGAAACTTGGCCGCCGCGCGATCGGTGTTGAACTTGAAACCGAGCGTTTCAATCTGACTGCCAGGGAAATCTGCGCCGTTTTAAATGATGATGCTTAAACCGCTGGGTGAGTAAGCCATCTTCAGTTACGGCCAACGCTACTGGCCGTAATTTTTCTTATCCCGGAAGATTGAGCATAATTTTTTGTAGAAAGGAGCGCCATGTTTCACCCCACGCAGCAGGCATGAATTGCCTCTCTGCAAGGGCAGTCATAATGCTGTTTAACTCCTCATCAGTTTGTAGAGACAACAGCTTAGAAGTTTGCTGCCTGAGATTACGGATAGCTAATTCGTTTTCCATCTCAATATAAGTGGCCATAACTTCCTCGATATTTTCGCCAAACATTTGATAATCAGGGCCGAAAAAAACCACGATGAGCTTTCTGAGAGTTTCGTAATTTTTCTGCATTCTTTATCCCAAAATTGGATATGCGGTTAAAACGTAATAGGGTTTGTTGTTGTACATCTTTTTCAGCAAAACGATTCGTACCGTATAGAGTATTTCTTTGGCCTGGCTACCCTGGCGGAAACCATAACCAACTGCGGAGCCGGATTTATAAGTGATCTCCAGAGTGTTTTCTGCGTTTCTGGAAAAGTTTGCCCAATGCAGAATTTTCAGCCGGTTAGCTTTCAGCCCCGAGCTGATAACCTGTTCAGCTTGTTCCAGCTTATAGAAAGATGATGTGGACTGCATTTGCGGGCTTCTGGCAAGGCGAGACAATAACTCTTCTTCCGGGATGGCAATATGTTTCGCAATGGTATGGCCGCCGGCTTTGATACCTTTTACTGCCTCATGCTCAGCCAGTCTGAAATTACCTGTACGAACATAGGCAACCCGCGCGGCTCCAAGTGAGAGGCCGAAAGCTACCGGAACAGCAACATCTACAGTTAAACCGATATTTAATGCTGTATCTTCATCAGCACCAAACTCACGGGCTGTTTGTACAGCCAACTGATAAGCAGCTGTGCGGGTGTCGCGTCCTGTAATTGTTTGATCGATGGCTGCCTTGAGTGTATCCATGCTGTGAGCGCCTACAGCAACACAAGCCACCTTGGTTAACGTGGTGGGTTCAGGCGTGGCGCAAAGCACGGTCGCACCAACCAGTTCTACTGTACCCATTACCACGCCGAGGCCGCCGAGAAGTCGATTTTGCACGGTTTCGGCTTCGGTTACGGTTTCATCTGACAGCACCGCTGCCAGTTGAACCGGCGACATAACAATCTGTAATCCATCACTCATTGTTTTTCTCCGTAATTGTGTTGGGCCGATAATAGAAAAAGTCGCTACGTTTCGCAAAAAAGTATGTCCTAAACAACGCGTTTTGATCCTGCTTTATCTGCAAACAATCTCCCATCCACGTTTTAGCGTGGATTTTCATATACAGACTCAGGGCATTAGCTATACGACTTTGTTGTTGAAAGCAGCCCGAGATACTGCACCTTTTACTTACGCACACAGCCTCCGCAAACAGCGAGGTGAGAGACTATGAAAATGCCCTACAAACAAGATTTCATTGCCGCTCTACTGGCTGCTAAAGAGCAGGGTATCGGCGCAATGCTGGCGTTTGCTATGGCGTATCTGCGCGGGCGCTACAACGGCGGTCCGGTTGTAAAAACGCTTATCGATGCCACCATGTGCGCGATGATCGCCTGGTTTGCTCGTGACCTGCTGGACTTCTTCGGCATGGCTAAGAACCTGACATATATAGCCAGCGTGTTTATTGGCTATGTAGGGACAGATTTTATCGGCGGGTTTATCAAGCGCTTTGCAGCCAGGAAAGCAGGGGTTGACGATGCAAATCAGCAATAAAGGGATCGCCTTAATTAAGCAGTTTGAAGGCCTGGAATTACAGGCTTATCAGGACAGCGTCGGCGTCTGGACGATCGGTTATGGCTGGACGCAGCCTGTTGATGGAAAGCCTGTTACTAAAAGCATGGTCATCAAGCCGGAAACCGCAGAACGTCTGCTGAAAATCGGGCTGGTGAGCTACGAGAGCGACGTTTCAAAACTAGTTAAAGTAAAACTGTCGCAGGGTCAGTTCGATGCGCTGGTTTCCTTCGCCTACAACCTCGGCGCCCGGGCGCTTTCCACATCAACGCTGCTGAAAAAACTTAATGCCGGCGATTACCGCGGCGCCGCCGATGAGTTCTTACGCTGGAATAAAGCTGGCGGGCAGGTGCTGGCTGGTCTTACCCGTCGCCGTGAGGCAGAGCGTGCTCTGTTCCTGTCGTGATGAACCGCATAACTGCTATTGCATCAATTGTGGCGGTAGTCATTATCGCCGTTCTGGCAGCGCTGCTGGCATTTGCAAAAGCTGACCTGACCACTGCCGAAAGCGATAACCGCGTCCTTAAGAGCGACAACGCATTACAGGGGCAGGTGATTGCCACTCAGGCATTCAACGTCAACCGGTTTAACCAGGTGGCGCAGCTGGCAGCCAGCGCTAATGCCGTGGTCTCCAGCGATGCCGAAAAAACTGTTATTGAATACCGGGAGATTCTTCGCCGTGAGAAAACCTGTGATCTGCCTGTTCCTGCTGACATTGCTCGCGGGTTGCTCGAATACGCGTACCGTTTACGTGCCAGCGCCATGCACGCCGATTCCGGCCAGCCTGACGCAACCGATGATAGTGCCGCTGCCACCAGCGGGCTGACATATTGCCAGGCGGTGCTGTGGATTAGGCCGCTGCTGGCAATCATCGAGCAGGGTAATAACAACTTCACTGGCATTAGAAATATTGAGAGCGAGCGGCAGCAACGAAAATAGCCCTCCGGAGAGGGCGAAGAGGAGAAATATTTCGCTTATCTCATAGACTCAAGTATTTACGGCACGCCCATCCCTGAGCGTTTCCCTGGTGTGGGTAGGAGCCACGTTAGGGTTCTTTAACAGTTGCACATAATTTCAGCCTGGCAAGCGTAAGCGGTAATCAATAAGAGTAATCCTGGGTTTGCCCACTGGGAGCGAATCGATAGCAGCGGGAAAATGATTGCGGGGCTGCGAGCGGATATTGTGCAAGGCATTTGATGATGAAGTGGCTGTAAATAACAACAGCTTTTATGTGTACTTTTATGCATTAATCGTTTAATTATTGTTGAGGGTAAAACCAACTCAATCAATCATTTAACTTAGGGACAAGGCATCAATGAAACACATAATTGTTTTGTTTGTAGCGCTTTTTCTTGCAGGGTGTACTAATTTCTCAGCGCAGCAACCTTATCGTTCCGCGAATGGTGAGCGTATGGTCATAAGTGCAAATATGCCCAATGGTATGTTTAAGTTGTGGGTGAATGATGTCCTTGTGGTTGATGATACATCCCTTAACCAGGATAAAAGTCTCGCTGCAGCTTTCAGCCAAAGCTATACAAACGTTTACAATGGTACCTATAAGGGGCAAAAAGTTATGGCACGCTGTAAGTTTTCCCGTGACTCAAGGGAGTGTGATGTGTTCGTCGATGGCGAGCATGCAGCCAACCTCTTCCTGAGATAAATATTACGCCAAAGGCATTACAGCAGGCATTCATTGAGTGCCTGTGATAATGCTGAACATCGACAGACCAGAGCCCCTGTTTGAAGCAGCTATTTCACCCCATAACTAATCGCCACATTGACGAAGCAGTTAAGCTACTTGCCGGACTACATCAGGCAACATTGCCTGAAATAAGAGAACCACGATCAATATTCTTTTCGAGTAACAGATAAGTGGCATCCATGCCAAGCAGTTGAGTTAATTTAATGAAACGATTTGTAGTAGGAAACTTAAAGCGATGAGTAAAAGGCCAACTATTTGTCCTTTTCTGCGTAGCTTATTTTTATTATTAACTATGTCATTTTCGCTTATGTCACAACATTCTGCTAATGGCGCCGGTTCGAAACCATACGTCGAAAGCGCTGATAGCAATGACCCGATAAGACCAGCCAAAGCGGAAAAGAGTTGATAATCAATCGATGACATAAACCCTCCAGAGGAGTCATATGAGTGTTATTACCCAATACAGTAATACATCATAGCTAACATAATGAAAACATTGACGAATTCGTCAATGGCACAAAATGCTAAAAGATAGCTTTGTTTCCACACACAGGCATTACAGCAGGCATTCACTGAATGCCTGTGATAATGCTATAAATAATCACCTTAGTAACAATATGGTGACTTTATGCAACGCTTCGTTGATTCTATAAGAAAATCTGTTCAAAGCCACAACTGGTTTGCCGCAATTTTCATGGCACTAGCTATGCCGGATATTTGTGGTGCTTTGGAAGATCCAGATGCTAATGTCGGAGAAAGGTATAGAGCTTGGTTTGATAAGTATTTATCAGGAAAATATACCCGCCAATTAGTAAAATTTACGGCACAAGACTGCTACAAATTCCGATGCAAGTGCTTGCATCAGGGGCTGGCTGTTAGAGATAAAAATGAACGGTTTTCTTTAACACCACCAGTTCCGCCTCATCGATTTCATTTAAATTCATTTAATGGTGTGATTCAGTTACAAATAGACGTCCTTTGCGAAGATATTTGCTTAGCAGTCGAGGAATGGGTTAGACATGTTCAAAACAATAATGAAGTTCAACAGCGGATATCAGAGCTAATTACTATTCATTTCCCGCCTGGATTTATTCAATTTAAATGAATGAAAGTTCCATCCTATAAGCCACTGGCATCCGCTGGTGGCTTTTTTATTGCGCTTTGCATGCGCTAAACAATCGAGAGTCTTTCAGTCGTGAGCCTGGGGAAAGCTGTTTTCTCGGGCGGCTGTCCCATGCGACAGGCTCACATCTAAAAGGTAAAACCATGAAAATTCAGATTGCAAAACTTTATCGCGGAGATCGCTTTATTGGGTACGGGATTGCAGTGAATGGAGAGCTACTTGCTCAGCAAGTGTCGACATCGATTGAAAGTGATGCTCACAACCTGCCAACGATAAAGGCAATTTTTAATCTTGATGCTGAGTTAGCTGAAAATCAGGTCACCATAGATTTGAATAAGAGGTGACGGATGCAGGTCACTATCGATGGTGTCTCATATGCGCCTGTCTGCAATACGACCGCCAGCCGTATCGGCATTGCCATTTCCACACATAACCGCGCTGTCGTTCTGAGCCAGGCGCTGGAACATCAACTCAAGCATCTTCCTCTTGGTGCGCTGGTGGTTGTTGTCGATGATGGTTCACAGCCACCAGCAGTAGTTCCCGAGGGCGTTAGGCTGATCCGGCATGATAAATCGCTGGGCATTGTGGCATCGAAGAATGCCAGCCTGGCCGCGCTCATGGTTGCCGGCTGTGAGCACCTGTTTCTGTGGGACGATGACGCATGGCCGGTTGCTGATGGCTGGTGGTTGCCTTATATCGACTCCCCTGAGCCTCATCTGGCTTATCAGTTCCTCGATCTGACTGGCGCGCGAAAGCTGAACGATATCGCTGTGCTGTACCGCGACGATAAGCATGTGGCTTATACCGGGCAGCGCGGCGTGATGCTTTACTACCACCGCAGCGTAATTGAGTGCGTCGGCGGCTTTGACCCGATTTACGGGCGCGGCATGTATGAACATTCCGATCTGGCTCTGCGCATCCACAATGCCGGGCTGACATCGTGGGCGTTCGCCGATGTGGTTGGCTCTGAAAAGCTCATTCACTCGCTGGACGAACATGAACAGGTTGAACGCTCGGTACCGCGCCCGGATCGCGAAGAGCAGGTTAAGCGCAACGTGCGGATTCACAACGAGCGCCGCGACACCGGGTACACCGGCTATGCAGAGTACCGCCATCGGCATGATGTGGTGATCACCACGCTTTTAACCAGTCAGCCAGACCCGCAACGTAATGAGCGCATGACGGCAGAACCCGGCATGCTTGCGCGTTGGTCGGCATCTATCAAAGGCGCTGAAGCGGTGGTGCTGGCAGACCAGCTAACCAGCGCACCACCCGGTGCCAGCCTGGTCAATGTGCCGGAAGTCGCGATGAACGTTTATTTCCGGCGCTGGCTGCATATCTGGCAGCACCTTCGCGATCACCCTGAATATCATTTCGTGTGGTGTACCGACGGTACTGATGTCGAAATGCTGCGGGAACCGTGGGCAGATATGGTGCCGGGTATGGTTTACGTTGGCTCGGAGCCAAAGACATATGCAGATGCATGGGCGCGCCAGCATCACCCGGAGCGCATCTATCAGGACTTCATCGACCAGCACCGCAACGATGTGATGCTTAACGCCGGGCTGCTTGGCGGCTTACGCGAAGATGTCATGGCTTTTGCTCATGGCATTGTGCGGCTGTATTACCTGCTGGAGTGTCACCGCTTCTGGAAGACAGAGAAAGCACCGGCGGCCGTCGGCGACATGCTGGCGTTCGGCATTGTGGCGAAACGCTTTGGCGATCGCATCGTGACCGGTCCTCAGATTCATACCGTTTTCAAAACTGAAGGCATCGGCAAGGAGTGCGCTTTCTGGCGCCATAAGTAGTTTCAAAAAATTAATCAAGGTCGCTTAGGCGGCCTTTTTTATTGCCCGCGAGATATGCACATGCCTAAAAAATGTTGTGTGAATGACTGCGATAACCGTTCTGAAAAAAGAGGACTATGCGCAAAGCACTATTTCAGGTGGCGTAAATATGGTGATCCATCAGTTTTGCGAAACACGGTCTACAGCTCTCCACAGGATGCTATTAAAGCCAGAACAAAGGTTGATGGTGAATGCCATGTATGGACTGGAGCAAAGCTAAAAACAGGTTACGGCAGCATACGAACAGGTGGGAAGGCTTTGAGGGTTCACCGCTTTGTTTGGGAATCGGTGAACGGTCCAGTTCCTGAAGGTATGGATATTGATCATATCTGTCGCAACAGGCTTTGCTGCAATATTGATCACCTTCGATTGGCGAGCAGAAGTGAGAACAACCAGAATCTCAGCGGCGCTAAGAAAAACAGTAAAACCGGAGTGCTTGGGGTTACCTATCTTAATCGCGGCAACAGGCGCTGGCTTGCTCAAGTTAAACTCAATGGCAAGTTTGTTCTGAGGAAGACATTCATGTCACTTGATGAAGCCAGGGAAGCAGCTGTAGCCGCAAGGCTTGAGCACTTCACCCATAATGAGGCTGACAGATGTTAATCGCTATCGTAGCTCACCACTCTCGCCGCATCATGGCTGATGAGTTAGCGAGTAAGCTTGAAGCTGACATTGTCTTCATGGATGAGCATAGCGCTGGCGCAAATGCAAACCATCTCCGCGCTCTTCGTTGGGCCGCCGAGCAGTCAGACAGAGTGATTGTCATCGAAGAGGATGCATTACCCGTTAAGCTTTTTCGTAAAGAAGCTCAGGACTGGCTTTCCCTCTTCCCTGAAGACATGCTGAGCTTTTACCTCGGCACTGGCCGCCCGCCTCAATATCAGGCGCATATTGCCGAGCGGCTGATTGCCGCCGACAGGACGCGCGCCGACCACATCATGTTGCCGCAGCTCATTCATGGCGTGTGTTACAGCGTGCCGCCTCAGCATCTGCCGAGGGTGCTGGCACGCTGGGAAAGCAGCAAGCCTGCCGACTTCGCCCTGGGCGATGCATGGGGTGCGCCGGTGGTATATCCCTGCTGGTCGCTGGTTGACCATGCTGATGGCGAACCTGTCGAGCGACATCCAGACCGGCTTCCTCGCACCGAGCGTCGCCGCGCATGGAGGTTACATGGCTAAGCTGACCACACTGAAACCCCGGCTGAAAGTGATTGATACGAGGCGCATCAAGCCTGTTTATGGTGAGCAGCGCCGCATCAGTGGCAGCGCCCGCGTGGGACTCAAGCGGCGTATCTGGGTGCGTGATGGTGGACACTGTTGCATGTGCTCGCGCGCCGTTGACCTGCATGAGAGCGAGCTTGATCACCGCCTCGCATTGCAGTTTGGTGGCGATAACTCGGAGCGCAACCTGTGGACGCTATGCACTGAATGTCATGCCGGTAAGTCGGCACGCGAGGCGGCAACCAGTCAGCCGGATGACGAGGCCATGAAGCATGCCGTGCCTGATGGCGGTGAGTTTCAGCATATCGTCGTGGTCTGATGTTGTGAATAGTTTCAAGTGAAATGATTTTATTTGAAATGATACCGATTCTCATCACCGGGGGGGAGGGTCGGGTGTAAACATCAATTGCCCTGGACACCGCACCCCCTCTCACGCGCAGAAAAAATTCCCTTTTGGAGGGTATAAACATGTTAACAGCGCAAAAGCGAAAATTCGCGGTGGCGCTGATGTCCGGTATGTCTCAAAAAGATGCGGCAATAAAGGCGGGATACTCTGAGAAATCCGCACGGTCAAAGGGTTCGCAACTGGCAAAAGACCCGGAAGTCATCGCATTTATAGAGAGAAAAAAGAAGGAAAACATCGATGTTGATGAGGTTCCCGCATACCGCAAAAATGTTTATACCCCAGCAGTAAACACGCCGGAAAAAATCCCGGTGCCTGAATCGCCGCCCACCGTTGGTACTTACGATGATCCGCTCAAATTTCTTATGGCGGTGATGAACGATGCTGGTGAAGAGATCGACGTCAGGAAAGATGCGGCTAAAGCCATGCTGCCTTATATCCACCCCAAAAAAGGTGAGACCGGGAAGAAAGATGCGCGGAATGCTGCGGCAAAAGTGGCGGCAGGCGCCAGCAAGTTTGGCGCTATGACACCGCCGAAACTGGTGGTAAACAATAAAAAGGGGTAATTCATGGCACAGTGGTCCACGGCATGCCCTGAATGGGAAAGCCTGCTGGTTAACCGCCAGTCCATCATCCCGCCGCCAATTTTTCCTGATCAGGCAGAGCAGGCGCTTGGCATCTTTCGTGAGCTGCGGGTATCAGACCTGCCGGGTAAGCCCACATTCGGAGAATGTTCTGAAGCCTGGGTCTTTGATTTTGTTAAAGCAATCTTTGGAGGTTATGAGGCTGACACGGGTAATCAGCTGATCCGCGAATATGGCCTGTTGATCTCGAAGAAAAACACAAAATCAACGATTGCAGCCGGGATTATGCTGACGGCACTTATTCTTTGCTGGCGCGAAGACGAAGAGCACCTGATTCTGGCACCAACCAAAGAAGTGGCAGACAACAGCTTTAAGCCTGCCGCCGGCATGATACGCGCCGACGATGAGCTGACGGATATGTTTCAGATTCAGGACCATATCCGCACAATCACTCACAGGGTGACCCGCAACACACTTAAAGTGGTGGCGGCCGATACCGATACGGTTTCCGGTAAGAAATCAGGACGTATCCTGGTGGACGAATTGTGGCTTTTCGGGAAGCGCGCCAACGCTGAAGCCATGTTTATGGAGGCGCTCGGCGGGCAGGTATCGCGAAACGAAGGGTGGGTTATCTACCTCACCACGCAGAGCGATGAGCCACCGGCTGGCGTATTTAAAGAGCGGCTTGATTACTGGCGTGATGTGCGCGACGGCAAAATCAGCGATCCAAAAACGCTTGGGATTCTTTACGAATTCCCGGAAAGCATGGTGGAAAGCAAGGCGTATCTCGATCCTGACAATTTTTATATCACCAACCCCAACATCGGCCTGTCCGTCAGCCCGGAATGGATAGCGGACAATCTCCGCAAAAACCAGGCAAAAACAGACGGCACGCTGCAGCAATTCCTGGCGAAGCATCTCAATATCGAAATCGGCCTGAATCTGCGCAGTGACCGCTGGGCGGGTGTCGATTTCTGGGATCAGCAGGCTAAGCGCGTAAGTTTTGACGATTTATTGCAACGTGCCGAGGTGATCACCGTCGGTATTGATGGCGGCGGACTTGATGACCTGCTGGGATTCAGTGCCGTCGGACGTGATGCCGAGACGCGGGAATGGCTCTGCTGGTGTCATGCCTGGGCGCACGAAATAGCAATCCGGCGCCGTAAAAGCGAGGAATCCCGGTTTAGCGACTTTGTGAAAGCCGGTGACCTGACCATTGTTAAGCGCGTCGGGCAGGATACTGAGGAAGTGGCGGAATATGTCAGCCGGATCCCGCGGTAGCACCGCCGTGGATCACCTTCACGCTGGTCGATCAGGTTTATGGCGATACGCTTTGTGGCCCGGCGGAAGAAAATTCCGCGCTACAGGTCGATGTGTATTCCGGAACAGTCGATGAATCACGGGCACTGCGTGAGCAGGTTATTGCCGCACTGGCACCACTTAAATTCACGAAGATGAGTAAAACCGGCGGCCATGAGCCAGACACCGGGCTTCGCCGCGCAACTCTTGAAGTCCATATCATTGATTGAGGTAATCAAGAATGAATCAGGAAAAACACATTGAAAAAATAGGACAAGGAAAACCAGAAAAGGAAAAAACGGCCCAAAAACAGACCGCAAAATTTGAAGCAGATTCCCTTCACATTTATGAAAAAGAACGAGACCGCCTACTAGATATTGCTGCTACTTTAATGCGCGACTCACCGCACTTATCGCATTTGTGAATGCATCTATGGTATGCGGATCGTTGCGGGCGTCGCTTTCAGCAATTTTACTTTGACCATCTTTTAATGCAGCCAGCAACACTTCGGCAGCGTTTTGATTCGGAGAGATTTTATTTACTACTCTAATGATGTTAGTTAATAAAATACCTGTCATGAGTTCATGTGTTAGCAACTTCTGCTTCTGCCGAGTATTTTCCTCTTCTAGTTTACGAATGCGAGCCTCAAAGCTTTCGATACGCTGTTCGTTAGACATTAATTTTTCCTTGACCAGAGGTAATCAGCCATTCCTCCTTAATTGAGTGCGCCAACGTCCCACCGTTGACGGGCTGAAAGATCACCATATCCAGGCTAATGGATATATCACATCCTGATATTTGAACAGTAACCATAACCCCGACCGCCGCCAGGCGGTTTTTTTATGTCTGGAGCAAACATGACCAGCAAATACGAAGTAACGAAAGGTACACAGGTCGGCATTTCTGATGCCCCTGTTACCGCCGAAGACTTTCAGTCTTCTGGTTTTCCCGGCGTCGGCGTGACTTTTCTGGTAGCGGAGTGCGCAACAAAGGAAATCAGCTATACCGGCGGGCAGAAGGGTGACATTGATGTCACCACGCTTTGTTCCCTTGAGCAGGAACAGACCAACGGTCTGGCGGCACCGGCCGAAATGTCTATCAGCCGTAACTGGGTTGGCGATGAAGCCGCACAACTGGCATTGCAGACTGCTTATGAAAACGATGAATTGCGCGCGCTGCGTGTAATTTTCCCGTCTGGCAACGGTTTTTATATCCTGGTTGAAGTGCGACAGAGTTCATGGTCAGCAGCCACGTCCGCTGTTGTGGGTGCCACCTATTCGCTGCGCGTTCGTGGCAAACCAAAACGCATCGTTGCAAACCCTGGATCCTGATCCGAAGCGGCTCCGGCCGCTTTCTTTTCCTCTTCTGAGAAAAAATAATGAGCAATCCGAAACCTTCTTTACGCGCGCTGGCGCTGACGGCGGCCACAGCCTTTCGAACCAAAACTGTCACCGTTAACGAATGGGGCGGCGCGAAGGTAATCCTTCGTGAGCCATCCGGTGAAGCATGGGCGACTTTCCGCGAGTTCGTTGGCGACACACCGGATGATGATAAAAAGCCGCTTTCTGAAACCGAGAAATTCATTCGAAACAAGGAAGCAGATGTGATCCTTTTCCTTGATGTTCTGCTTGATGAAACCGGCAACCGCGTTTTCAGTGAAGATGACCGGGCCACTGTTGCAGAAATTTATGGCCCTGTACATGCCCGCCTGCTGCGCCAGGCTCTTGATCTGGGTATTACACAGGACGAAGCCGAAAAAAAGTAAAGGAGCCGTTGACGTTCTTTCTGATGTCGCTTGCGCTCCGGCTGGGAAGAACGCTTCATGAACTGCGACAGAGCATTACCGCCAGCGAACTGAAAATGTGGATTGCCTTTGACTGCATCAGCCCGATTGGGGACTGGCGCGGCGATGCGCAGGCAGCGCAAATTGCTGTGGCCACACTCAACTCGCAGGGCGGTAAATACGAGATTAAGGATCTGATCCTCAAGTTCGGCCAGCAGGATGAAAAGGAGGAAATCAGCGATCTCGAAGAGTGGATGTCTAATTTATAAATGTCTTGTTACTTGCGGCATGAAAGCACACTGGTAAGATAATTACTTCACTAATAATGGAGTGGATATGGAACCTTTGTGGATAATTTTGGGTTTATTGGGTTGGCTATTTAATATTATTCTCTGGTTTTATTTAATGAGATCAAGCGTTAGAGCTAACGAACAAGTTAAGGCTCTACAAGAGATTAATAAAAAACAAGACGCGCAAATCGACTTGTTAATTCAGATAGCTCATAACAATAAACATGAGTAAATAAAACCCGCGCTAATGCGGGTTTTTTATTGGGTGAATTATGGCTACGCTTCGCGAACTCATCATTAAAATCTCAGCCAACTCCAGTTCATTTCAGTCGGAAATTGCCCGTGCCTCACGCATGGGGGCAGATTATTACAAAACGATGGAAGGCGGCGGTAAAAAAGCTGCGGCTGCCACGCGCGAAACACAGCGGTCTATTGCCGCATTGAATAGTGAATTAGCCTCCGTTAAGGCTACAGCAGCGGGTGTTGCTGGTGCATTCGCGGGGGCATTTGCCACCGGGCAACTCATTCATTACGCCGATACATGGAACCAACTAACCGGTCGTCTTCGACTGGCTTCCACTGGCTCTGATGATTTCGCCAAATCCCAGCGCACCCTGATGGATATCAGCCAGCGCACAGGAACCTCTTTTGAGGCGAACGCAAACCTTTATTCCCGAATTGCCGCCTCCCTTCGCGATGCTGGTTACGCCTCAGCTGATGTGGCGAAAGTGACCGAGACGGTTGCCACCTCCCTGAAACTGTCCGGCGCCAGTACGGAAGAGGCCAGTTCAGTTATCACGCAGCTCAGCCAGGCGCTGGGTTCGGGCGTGCTTCGTGGTGAAGAATTTAACGCCATTATGGAAAGTGGCGGGCGGCTTGCAAAATTTCTTGCTGACGGGCTGCATACCACTGTTGGTGGCCTGCGCAACATGGCAAACAATGGTCAGTTGACCACTGATAAAATCATGCCGTTGCTGACCAACGTTGAGCTGCTACGCAAGGAATTCGACACGCTTCCGGCCAGCATCAGTGGTTCGGCGCAGAAAGTTGAAAATGCCTTTATGGCATGGGTTGGCGGCGCTAATGAGGCGGTCGGTGCTTCTTCCGCATTGGCGGGCGTACTGGACAGCCTGGCGAATAATATTAATGGGGTGGCCAACGGACTTGGTGTTTTAACAGCCGCCGGCGTTGCCCGTTATTTCGGTAATATGGCCAGCAGCGCTGCAACAGCAACTGGCGAGTTGATCAATAACTATAAAAATCAAGTAGGCCTCGCAAATGCCCAAGCTTTTGCTGCTGCGCAGGTTCAAAGAAAGGCTGTTGCGGATGCTGAAGCAGCAACATCAGCCTATAACCTTGCTGTAGCAGAAACGAATGTTGCAAAAGGCTCCAACGCCTCAATGCTCGCAACGAATAATTTGATAAAAAAACGTAGCGAAATGATTGCTGCAAACGCCCGTCTTATCCAGTCGAATCTGGGGGTAGCAGCATCGCAGGAGAGTCTGAATAAAGTAACGGGAACAGTCAGTATGTTGAGGGCTGGCGCCAGTGGATTGTTGTCGCTAGTCGGTGGTATTCCTGGGGCTATTCTGGCCATGGGGGCTGCGTGGCTCTATGTTTATGAAAAAAATGAGCAAGCAAGAAAATCAGCGCTTGAATATGGTGAGGCGATCGCGAATGCCAAACCAATTTCAGGGCTGGTGGTGCAAAATACCAGCAATGAGATAGATAAAACTGCTGTATCAATGCGCGCGCAGGCCGAAGAGATTACTCAACTCAACAGCAAAATTGCCGAATTGAACCAGCAACAGTACAACGCACGCGCTGCAATGAAAAACAGCGAGGAAGGCAGTTGGTCATACAACACGGCTCAGGAGTCGCTGGTCGAAATAAACGGGCAACTGGCGGATGCAGAGCGGCGACGTGATGAAATATCAAAGGAATTAATCGCAACAACTGATCGGCATAACGTTTTATTACGCCAGAACGCTGCGGCCGCGAATGTTTATTACAACAACCTTCTTCAAATGAGCGGGCAGGGATCTGTATTTAGGCAGGTTCTTGATGGAATAAATGATGCCATTGAACGCAATAATTCCCTGACATCAAGTCCGTTACGTTTACCGCAATCGGCTGTTTCAGACAAAGATGCACAGACATTATTGCAGAAACAACAACAGGCTAATCTTGCCAGTTTGTCCGGCATTGAAAAGGTTCGTCAACAGGCTCAGTACGATCTGCAAAAAATGGGGCGTACAGGTCCTGAACATGCTACTTACGCGGCGTCTTACATCAAAGCTGCTGAGGATGAGTATAACAACACTCAAAACGTTTCAGCCGCTCAGAAGGCAAAGTCTGAAGCCACGCGAGCCGCTGAAAAAGCTGATCGAGATGCCTCAGCGCAGGCAGAGCAGTACAGCCGAAAAATGGCAGATTTGAGTGTGGCCATCGAGGTGCAAAAAGTCAGGGCTACCGAAGGTGAGCACGCTGCTGAACTCTACGCTGCAGCAAACCAGACCGGCGCAAAATGGACTGATGAGCAGCGTAAGGCTATTCAGGGGCAGGCCGCAGAACTCGCCCGACTAACGCAACTGGCAGATGATCACGTTAAGAAAGTGCGTGAGCAGGCCGACGCGTTAAAAGATCTGACTGAAGCCGCACGAAAATTTCGTGACGATGCAGCGCTGGTGACAGATACGTCCGGCATGAGTGATCGCCAGAAGCAACGCTATGAGGAAATACAGCAGGTTGAACGTGTATTTTCCAGAACGGACGGTGGTGCTCAGGCGATTGCCGCAAGGAGTGCGGCGCTGACTGAACTGGACAACAAATATAAGGCCATTGCTGAATCAGAAGCCGACTGGCGTAGCGGTTTCAGTAAAGGGATTAACAACTGGATGGAGGATGCATCGGCAACAGCAACACAGACCGCTGATCTGGTGAATAACTCGATGACTGGTCTCATCGGGAATATCTCTGATGCGCTGGCAGGGAATAAAGTCGACTGGGATAACTGGGCGTCAAGCATACTCCAGTCTATGCAAAAAATTCTCCTTAACGCCATGCTGGTGGATAGCCTGAAATCCGCATCCAGTTCCGGCGGTCTCTTCTCGTCGATTGGCGGAATGTTCGGCGGTTTATTTGGCGGCGGCAGTTCCGGATCCTCAGCCAGTGCTGGCCAGTCTTTCGCCGTGCCATCTTTCCGGCCAAATGCGAAAGGCGGCGTCTACGCATCCGAAAGCCTGAGTGCGTACAGCAACAGCGTGGTGAATACCCCGACCTATTTTGCCTTTGCAAAGGGCGCCGGGCTGATGGGCGAGGCAGGACCGGAAGCCATTATGCCGCTCACCCGTTCTGCGGATGGTTCACTTGGCGTTCGCATGGTAGGTGCGCCCGGTGCTAACTCCGGTGGTGGAAGTACGATCATCCATCAGCATTTCAGTATTTCCGGGAATGGTGACGCCGCGCTTAAACAGGCCATGCAGGAAGCCGCACGGCAGGGGGCAAAGGATGGCGCGAAACAGGCAAGGCAGGAACTCCTTCAGGACTTCCAGACCCGCGGGCAGGCGCGCCGTTTGCTGAACGTTTAGTAAGGAGTGATTATGGCTGTTGAATGGCCTGCTGATGTCTGTCCCGCGGCGCTGACATGGCGCCCGGAGAGCAACACCAAAACATTTCGATCCCCTTTCAACGGTGCTTCACAGACCGTCCGCTATCCCGGTACCCGCTGGGTATGCTCCCTGACGCTGACCAACCTCACCGACGAAAAATCACGGCGCGTTGATGCGCTTATTGCATCCCTCGATGGTGAGTATGGCCGGGTTAAAATCCGTGACTGGGGGAGGCCGGGAAGAACGCCGGCAGGAACCCCGACCGTTTCTGATGCAAACCAGACCGGCACCGAATTACACAGCAAAGGCTGGACGGCGGGTGTTATAGTGCTGCGCGCCGGGGATTACATCACCGTTAATGACGAACTGAAAATGGTCACGGCAGATGTGACCAGCGCGGCGGATATGACGGCGATTATCCCAATAGCGCCAATGCTCCGCACTTCGCCACCGCCAAACGTACCGATTGAAGTGGCAAACCCTTACGGCATTTTTAAGCTGAAGGACAATCAGCAGGGGGCTGGCAGCCGGACACCCGGCGGCTTTACCAGTTACACCATTGAGTTTGAGGAGGCGTTTTAATGCTGTATTCCCCGTTTTCTGATGCGATGGTGGACTGGCTGTCACGCGACAGGGTGACGGCGGTGATTGCTGCGAATATCCAGTTTGATTCGGGCACCGTCTATGTACATTCCGGTAACCGCTTTGCCAGAGTGTTTAGCCGCTTTAGCGATGCATCCTTTGAGATAGACCATTTTGAATCACCAGGTAACTACTACGCCGCGCGTATTATTGTTTATTCCAGCTATCAAAACAGTCAGTTGGCTTCCTTTGAAATGCGCCATACCGGCATCGGCGTTTCGCAGGGCGGATGGCAGACTTTCTCTGACAGGAGAATAAAAACAAACCTTGTCCCTGTTGAAAAGCCACTCGAAAAGATGAAGTTAATCCGGGGTTACACGTGGGATCGCCTTGATAGTGCCCCATCCGGCAGGGGGTTTATTGCTCAGGAAGTGGCAAAAGCATTCCCGGAGGCGGTATCTGTTGGCGGGTCCGCTACGCTTAAAACCGGTGAAAAGATCGATGATATTCTTACGCCGGACACTTATGGCGTGGCAGCAGCTCTGCATCATGAAGCAATCCTGGCTCTTATGGAAAAGATTGAGGCCCTGACAACCCGTGTTGACAAAATTGAGGGGGGATCAGTCACCATTCACCCAGGTTCATGAGCAAAAAGGCAACAATCTATTCGGCATCCTGATAATTTACACAACATATAACCCCATAAAAAACAATTATCCTTAACTAAAATCGTCTGTTCCTTATTCACAAACAAGCGCAGCCGGATCTTGAACAAAGCTCGAGACAATACTACTGTATATAAAAACAGTATTAAGCGGGGCTACACTATGCAATTCATTAAACCAGCAGATTTTCCGCGCGCAGTTGTCGCGCTCCCGCTCTTCAGCGACCTTGTACAGTGCGGGTTTCCCAGCCCGGCAGCGGATTATGTTGAGCAGCGAATTGACCTTAACGAACTCCTTGTACAGCGACCCAGCGCGACTTATTTCGTCAAAGCTGCGGGGGATTCCATGATTGATGGCGGAATCAGCGACGGAGATCTACTGGTGGTTGATAGTTCGCGCACCGCGCAGCACGGCGACATTGTGATCGCGGCGGTCGATGGCGAATTCACAGTTAAACGTCTGCAACTTCGACCAACCATACAGCTCAATCCAATGAATTCGGCATACAGCCCGATCCGGGTAACAAGCGAAGACACCCTGGATATCTTCGGTGTCGTAACTTTCATTGTTAAACCGGCGAGCTGAATATGTTTGCGCTGTGCGATGTGAACAGCTTTTACGCGTCGTGCGAGACTGTTTTCCGGCCAGATTTGCGAGGGAGGCCGGTCGTCGTTTTATCGAACAATGACGGCTGCGTGATCGCCCGCAGCGCCGAAGCGAAACCTTTTGTGGTAATGGGAGAGCCTTACTTCAAGCAGAAAGAGGCATTCCGGCGCCACGGTATCGTCGCATTCAGCAGTAATTACGAGTTGTACGCGGACATGTCAAACAGGGTGATGACAACCCTGGAAGAGATGAGCCCTCGCGTGGAAATATACTCCATCGATGAAGCCTTTTGTGACCTGACCGGCGTCCGTAATTGTCGTGATTTAACTGACTTTGGGCGCGAGATACGCGCAACCGTGCTGAAGCGTACTCACCTGACTGTCGGCGTCGGCATAGCGCAAACTAAAACCCTCGCGAAGCTGGCCAACCACGCTGCAAAAAAGTGGCAGCGGCAGACCGGCGGCGTGGTTGATTTGTCCAACATCGACCGCCAGCGCCGGTTGCTGGCTCTTGTTCCGGTTGAGGATGTCTGGGGCGTCGGGCGGCGCATCAGTAAAAAGCTGAACGCTCTGGGCATTAAAACCGCGCTTGAGCTCTCAGAGCAAAGCACCTGGATTATCCGCAAGCATTTTAACGTTGTGCTAGAGCGAACTGTGCGGGAACTGCGCGGCGAACCGTGTCTCGATCTTGAGGAGTTTGCGCCGGCGAAGCAGGAAATTGTCTGCTCGCGTTCTTTCGGTGGACGAATCACCGACTACGATGAAATGCGCCAGGCGATATGCAGCTACGCAAGCAGGGCGGCAGAGAAGCTACGAGGTGAGCATCAATATTGCCGGTTTATCTCCGCTTTCGTTAAGACCAGCCCGTTTGCATTAAACGAGCCGTACTACGGCAACAGCGCATCTGTAAAGCTGCTCACGCCCACGCAGGACAGCCGCGACATAATTGGCGCGGCAACGCACTGCCTGGACGCAATATGGAAAGATGGCCACCGCTATCAAAAAGCAGGTGTGATGCTTGGCGACTTTTTCAGCCAGGGTGTCGCGCAGCTCAATCTGTTTGACGACAACGCGCCGCGCGCGGACAGTGAAAAGCTGATGGCGGTACTGGATAAGCTCAACGCGAAGGATGGCAGGGGAACGCTGTATTTTGCAGGGCAGGGCATACAGCAGCAGTGGCAGATGAAGCGCGATATGCTGTCGCCGCGGTATACGACACGATTTTCAGATTTACTTATAGTTAGTTGAATAGCAAATTGTGCATGATATATTTTATAGAAATTTCATATCATTATGATGGGAAAGATGATGAATGAGTTAATGTTTAAGGATGAGTTATGGAAGGCAATTGTTGCCGCGTTGCCAGTTATCGCTGCGGCATGGAAAAGTATGCAGTATGTTTATCAATTCTTACGAAGTGGTAAAATTTTAAAACTTCGGAATTATTATAAAGAGTATGGTGTGCATCTGGGTAACGAAGATAAAAAATTTATTAGTAAACAACTCAGAAAGAAAATAATGACTCAATTAACAGGCGTATCCAATGATAGCACAAGGGATAAGTTAATATATATATCTAATAGATGTGATTTGAACTTAACGACCAGGAAGCTGGTAATACTTAGTCGATATCTTAAATACGATGGTAAATACTTTTATTTCTTAGTGGATAAAAATTATGGAAGGAAACGTATTTTTGCTTGGGTTGCAGCAATAGGTTATTTAATTTATGCTTTGGCTCCTATAAAAATTTATTATGATGGTGTGCTGAATACCTCTCAGGTTCTGTTTATTGTCATTTTTTCTGTAGTTTGTCTTCTTCTGTCATTTTTCATGATGTTTGCTTACCCCGGCGGTAAAGAAATTCAAGGATTAAATGGACGAATGTTGAAAGTTAATGGCTCGAAATATGGTGAAGTAGAGTAGAAAATCAGCATTGAAAATATATCACTCTATTCTACATATTAAATCAGAACCTTGATTGCGTATATTACCAACAGCGCGCGTTACAGCGTGGCAGGTAAATTTTGCTGTCGGCACTGTGCCAGATACTCTTCACGGGTTTGAGCCTGTGCAAATGTCCATATATAGCCACCTCCAGCACTGTAATGCTGAAAGTATAGGGCAGGTAGAAAAACTGGTGCGCACCCTTAAGAACTACGTTTTATAAGGGAATTTGATTTAACAGTACACGGAAATTTAAGTAAAGGAACGGTCGGCGATTTTGGTAAGTACCTCTCAAAAAAAACGCACTGAACAGACAGGAGTTTTACCTTCATTTTACCTTTGTTTTACCTTGTCGGAATCGCAGGCATAAAAAAACCAACCGCAATGGATTGGTTTTCTTGGGATTTTTTGGTCGGCACGAGAGGATTTGAACCTCCGACCCCTGACACCCCATGACATTGGTGTAACCCTTTTTATAAGATTATGTGTCAAACCACAAATCATCTCGGTCTAGTAGGCTAATTTTTGTCGCATGTTCTGACGCTAAAATAGTATGCTCTCCATTCTTGAACTCATCAAGGCTAACAAATGTAAGTCGTTTACCATTTTTTTCCTTTGGAAATACCATGAAGATTACTTCGAAAGTTAAATCGCTAAAAATTTCTCTTAAAAATTTCTGGAGCGCATGATACTTGCCTATTTCAATATCGGTAAGTATAAATGATATGCAATTCTCTGTTGAGTGATACTTTGCATCTAATAGAATAAATGTGTCATTATTTGCATCGGCGATAAAATCAGGGCGTTTTCCTCCGTACTCTTTCAATTTTTTAGATAAAGTGCTTATTCCTTGTTCAACGCATTCATAGTTCCACTCTGCCTTTTGTAACCATTCTCTAGCATACTTTTCACCATCCACGCCTGCTGTTATTGAACATTGTTTCCTTAATTCACTGCGTATTTCCTCTAAGGTTTTCATACGTTATATGTTCCTTTTTAAATGGTGAATTTGATTATCGGCATTCTTTTTTAATTCTTTAAAATAAATTCAAAAATTCAGTAAAATATATGCGTAAGCATTGCTATAAAATATATCAGAGGTTAATGTTTCTAGCTCATAACTGTTCTTATGCAAGAAAAACTTCGTCATTGATAGCTATTGTTAATGACTACATGCTGAATTGCTTGAACTGAAAAGTGTGAATTATTGGCTGAAAAATCAGATAACACATTGATTATTGTTGATAGCACGCCTGATGTAAAATTCCTTGTTGGTCGAACATAACGCGTAGATGTGGCTACGTTGTGCCAAAAAGTGGTTATCAAAACTCAAAAACAGCTTTTAATAATCAGGGGGTTATAAATCAGTATAAATTCTCTGTATTTACGCCAGAAAATTTATTTTTAGATATTTATCAATAGGTTGTGAATAATCTCAATAACTACTGCTCCGTCACATGGGCTGGGTTGAAGCGGCTGACCTGATCGTTAAAGGCATGAGCGGCGCGATTAACGCTAAAACCGTGACCTATGATTTCGAACGTCTGATGGAAGGCGCTAAACTGCTGAAATGTTCAGAGTTTGGCGACGCGATTATCGCGAACATGTAATCCGCCACGCGGGTTAAACAAGAACGGGAGCCGGATGGTTCCCGTTTTTTATGGACTGCAAAAAATCTTCCCCAAAGCTGGACAGAAATTAATCCCTTTTCGTACTGACAATTATCCAGTCTTTACCGCGATCGTCATTATATTTATCGGTCATTTTTCTTGATTTATGACCCAATAAATTGTTTGTACAGAATTCTTATGACCAAAATTCGGATTATATTTCTCACCAGTGCGTTACCAGATGCGAGATAAGAAGTGCTGTTAGAATCGCACGATCAGTAGGAATTTCCCTTACCCGGCAGGACCCAACACCATACATTTGGAACTTGCCTGCAAATCATTGAGGCATGCTGTTAAGTTTCTCTCTTAATTCCAGTATTTTATTGTAGTATTCAGTACCTTGCTTAATCTGCTGCAGATGTCTATCAACCATCTGACTGAAGGAACGCCCTTGCTTATTCACTGGGTTAGGGTTAGCTCCGTGCTCCAGCAAAAAGTCAACCTTATCCAAATCGGCTTTAAAAAAAGCGTCAACAAGCGGAGTGTTACCCAAGGTATCTCGGATATTTACATCGGCACCCCGTGCTATTAGCAATGCAAGCGTGCCTGTGTTTTTTGAATTTAATGCTGAGAAAATAAGAGGAACATTTAGTAATTTATCGCGAGAATTTGGATCAAGCCCGCCGTCGATAAGCGCTTTAAGCCAGATATCTTTATCTCCCATAGCCATCATTTGTGCAGGAGTGCCTGGCATATTCGGTTGAGCTTGCTGGGGATCTGCACCAGCGCGTACAAGCTCGGTGACAATATCTAACCTTTTTTGAGCGTTGCCGTTATACATGGCCTCATTAAGAGCAAAAAAAAGCAGAGTCAGTTGTTCATTTCCTGGGGTGTTCAGATCAGTCACTTTTGACAGTCGAAGAACTGATTCACTGTCTGCAGCCTGGATAGCCTTAGCCAGAATCAGTTGCGGGCCAGAAAAATATTTTTCAGGTTCTACCTTTTTCATATCATTACACGCCGATAAAAAAACAAACAGAAAAGAAAAAAGCATCACGGATGCGAGTTTTTTCATGCTAAACCCTACTTTTAATGATTCCAATATCCTCATCCTTTTGCGCCTCAATGCAGTCTATTACCTGTACCATACCGTGTTTGTCCAGCATGCTTCCAGTTCCGCCAGCAAGCCCGGTGGGTTTACCTATAGCATTAGGGAACATATTTGAAACGCCTGCTTTTAGTGCAAAAAGGGATGTGTCAAAATTCGCATCTGCCAGATCCTCAATGCTCGCTTCCTGAATTTTAGTCAGCATCTCTCCATTAACTCTGTAGGCTGATATTGCAGAGCCATCACCCATAAGTTGGGCACCATATTTTTCAACCGTATCGTGATTGAGCCCTGCGGCGTTGAATGTCCACGTTTGCTGACCGCTGGCCATCCCGGCTGCAGAAGCTAGTCCACCGCCAAGAGAATGACCAGCTATGTCAATTTTGCTAGCATTTTCTGCAATCATGCGACCAATATTTACTGCTTTTTCATAATACGATGAGTTAAAGCCTGCTCCCTGAGCAAAGTTATTGCCCCAGTCGGCCATTTTATCTGGTCGCGTCCCTCTGAAAACAACTGTTGGATTCATATCATCTCCAAAGACATATTTGTCAGGGGCATAAACGCGACTAAAAAAATTGGGGTCAACCGACTCGTCAAACAACATCTCGCGTTTTAAGCCAAGAGAGGACAATGCGTTCTCATCATTACTTATATCAACCCAACCCTCAGGAACATCCGGCATAGATTCGAGAGCATTTATGGGCTGTCCCGCACGTCCATAAATATTCTGTGCAAGCTTAGCCTTTTCAACTGCCACATTATTTTCTGCCAGCCGGTTAGCTGCGGTCTGCGCATCGGGATACACGCTACGCTGGCCTTTACTGATGAGATTTTTTCTCTCCTGCCAACGCTCGGCTTTTGTGAGTGGGCGAGCGGGCTCATCCATTCGGCTACGATGGCCGCCACCTGAGCTGGGTTCTTCACCTCGCATGGGTGAATTAGTGCGCGTAAATTGCCCTTGAGGAATATCTGTTGGAGGGGGGCGTTTTCCGAATGTACTGACCATTTCTTCATATCGCCGGGTGATAGAGCTAACCGGATAAGTAACGGACAGACTCGCCGAAAAAAGCTGAAGGCGTCCTTCATTATCAATAAAGAACAGGGCCGTCACCGGGGACCACAAACGGAAACTGTCATCAATAGCCACCATAGTGCCACGTTCAAGATCCACTGCAGCGGCAGTACGTATATCCCGGCCTGACTGATTGGGATTTGCGCCGTTACGTGAACGAAGCGTGTCCTGGCGGCTTAGCATCGCGCTTACCGAAGAGGGAGGCATCGTTCTGATTCTTTGCAATGCAAGTTGAGGGTGGATAATGAATGAAAATCGCCACGGAGCGACTTTTTCTTCAAAAATATATGTCAATGACATGTAATTTGTCATGATGTCGACTCCCGGTTCACGCCATTCCATTTACAGGTATGCATTGTTCTCCAGAAGAGAAAATAACTGCTCTGCGGGACGGAGCCCGCAGTCTGGTCGCTGGCAAACTCCTGCCTGGTCAGATAAAGAAATATAAATTCGAAATTTACAGTAATGACGCCAAAAGTCGCCTACCAAGACCAGTGGGTATGGATACGAGGGATCCTCATACACGCAAACAGCATCAGTATCTGGTTCGGCTATTTCCCGGTAAGTGTCATGGGGACGTTTGGTCGGCTCGGAAGAATTTGAGTCCTCGCGCCAGACCCCATGAAAATGGGTTAAACGGACTCCCTCGAAGTGAACAGCTACTTACGGTAAGTCGTGTTATCGCAGGTTTATGCACTGGTTTATAAGCGCATGTTGGTCAAACCCGACGCATAAGCGACAGGCTATGTAGTGCCAAAAAGTGGCTATCAAACCCCAAAAACAACTTTTAACAATCACGGGTTATCAGTCAGCATAAATTCAACGTATCAAAAGCAAAAATCGATTATTTGTTAATTTTATCGATACAATAACAATGAGCTTATTAACCACTATATCGTCATATGGTCTGGGTTGAAGCGGCCGTCCTGATCGTTAAAGGCATGAGCGGCGCGATCAACGCCAAAACCGTGACCTACGATTTCGAACGTCTGATGGAAGGCGCTAAACTGCTGAAATGTTCAGAGTTTGGCGGCGCGATTATCGCGAATATGTAATCTGCCTCGCGGGTTGTACAACAACGGGAGCCTAAGGGTTCCCGTTTTTTATGGTTATATATCAGCCTAATTAAAAATAAGAATCCGCTATATGGTTGAGGTAATAAACATTATTTATTCTAATAATGTGTGCTCACTTTTGAGGTATAAAGATCATGTTTAAACGTCGCACTCTTAATGCTGCACTTGCGGCGGTGATTTCGTTGGCCGTATTTTCCGCGCCTGTGTTCGCAAATCCGGGAAACGGAAATGGTAATGGAAACGGCGGCGGCCATGGCAACAGTAGTGGCAATCATGGCAATAGCGGTAACCATGCTAATAAAGGTAATAATCCTTCCTCTGATGAGCAGGTTAACCGTAAAAACTATGGAAAGCCGGACCATGTTGAGTCAGATATCAGTGTCGCTCGCGCCCGATCCCTTGCAGTCAACTACGGCCTGACCGGTTATCAGTCTCTCCCGCCGGGGATTGCGAAAAATCTTGCCCGTGGCAAACCTTTGCCTCCGGGAATTTCGAAAAAAGCAGTACCGGCATCCATGCTTGGTCAGTTGCCTTATTATCCCGGTTATGAGTGGCGCATTGTCGGAGATGATCTGGTTCTGGTCGCGCTGAGCACCGCTATTGTTACCGCGATCATCAACGGTGTTTTTGATTAACACGGCCCGCGTTATACCTCCAAAGCCTCGCAATATGCGGGGCTTTTTTATACGCAAAAAAAGAAAGTCGCGAATTCTGTGAATGTTTAATAAGGTCGTGGCATTTGCCAGAAGAAAAGGCAACGATTGAAACTATCTTCTGCTGCTCAGTGAGCGCTACGTTTAGCACGATGACAGACGATTGAAATATTTTTTTGACTTAAGGTAAATCCAGGCCGCCGGAATATAATTGCCAGTCGCTATTTGTTAGATTGTCCTCGTTTATAAGACAAGCCTTACAAAAGGAATATGATGAAAATTAACGCCGGGCATGCGTTGCTATTGGTGACGTCATTATTACTTTCGGGTTGTACACAGACCGGTTCTGCAACGCAGCGCGCAGAGGCAAACGCTGAAGTAGATAACATGTTTGCCGGGTATAAAGGGACACAGGCAACAGCGGCTGAAAACGATATTAACCGCTATGCAGGGCAGATCAAATCGGCAATTGAGAGTCACCTTTTTGAGGCGGGTCGTTACGCCGGAAAATCCTGTACGCTGCAAATCAGGCTTGCTGAGAATGGCGCATTAGAAGATGCGCAGCCGACAGGCGGCGATCCTGCACTTTGCCGCGCGGCTATTATCGCTATCAGGCAAGCGCGGCTCCCGAAACCGCCTTCCCCGGCTGCTTATGCGGCCTTCAAAAACGCGACGCTGGAATTCAAGCTCTAATGGGTAATGCAGGAGCGCAGAGATAAGCGACACACTTTTTCCCTATTGCCTGCCTGTGCAAGGGGGATAAATTACTCCTGCACCAGCCACATGTCCGACTCTTCAAACATCTCCTCAAGCATACGGTTGAGCTTTTCACGATCGCTTTTGCTGGCGTCGCTGTTGAGGCCATTGGCCTGCATCGGTTTTACGCGCACATCAGCATCAGGAAAGATGCGGCGCACACGTTTAGTCAGTTCTTCGAGGATAATCTCTTTAGCGCCGGGTAAACCCGCAACATTACGCTTGTCATAAACCAGTTCAACAAACACAAGGCAGCCCTTTTCACTGTTTTTTCGTACAGCACTTATACTGGATGAAAAGCCAGTATTCAAGCGAAGAATCCTTTTTCGTTCAACGAAGGGGAGATATTTGGGCCATGATGGAAGGCGTTGCACAAAAAAATCCCGCACGAGGCGGGATGGTCAGGCGAGTTTAATTGCCGCTCTTTTTCTTTTTAAAGTTCTCATCGTTTATCACATGCTGGAACGAATCCAGTATCAAGCCTGAGATCCGTAATACATCTTCGGGATGGTCGAGATAGATTCGTGTGCCATCATGCTCCAGCCCCGCGCGTGCCACTTCATTTAAAGCAATAGGTGTCAATTCGATGGGCAACTGAATAGATGAGCGATTTTTCTTATCAAAATAACGAACAATCCAACGGTTGTTTTTTCCCTGATAAAGCACGCTGTAATACGACTCGGTATCTTTTGGTTGCAGATCTTTTTCCGGCCCAATAATCGAGACAATTCTTTCATATAGCGCGCGTTCATTATGCGTCGTAATAATGTTGGGATTGTCTGGATCGATATGATCCGCTTTTTCATCAATCGATACCGCTTCGTCGATGCCCTGGTTTGCCAGCTCTTCCCGGATAGGCTGATGGGCGGTAAGTCCGGAGACCACCATCGCGCTGACGGAACGCTGAACCGCCTCTCTGACCAGCGGGGTGATCGCATCAATAAATCGCTGATTGAGCTGTCGACCAATATTGGCGCGTGAGGCGACATACCGAACAAATTCTGAATCCACCTCTTTCAGGCTGGTGGCGATAACTTTAGAGAATGAAGAGATATAGACGCTCTCTTCAGCAAGCGTTCGTAATGCTTCCGGTTTGAATTTGTCGTGGCGAAAGCGGAAGAGTTGTTCGGCATCTGCGTCGGTAATATCGTCCATGCTAATGCGCAAAAATGGCGTGGGATCCATAATGTTTTTTTCCTGCAGATCGGTAAAAAAACGCCACTCCTGGCCATTCGTAATTGCGGAAATCGTCACTTCCGGCGTGCAGTTAAAGTATCGGGAAAGCTGTGGGCAGTGATTATCGATTTTCTCTTTATACGGTTTTGCTTCGATGAACATGACGGGGACACCCTGGCAAAACAACGCATAATCAACACGTTCGCCCGCTTTAACACCGGGAAAGTCGGCACCATATTCCGCTCTGACTTTTTGCGGGTCGTAAGCATTGAAGCCGAGAATATCTAAAAAAGGCAGGATCAGCGCTTGTTTGGTGGTTTCTTCCGTTGTGCAGTGAACGCCAACGTTTTTGACATGCTCGATATGGTTTTTAAGTCTTAGTTTGAAGTTTTCCATTTCTTTCCCATAACCTTAGAGTGTGTAGTCACTCAAACAGAATCAACGATTTCGGATTAATAATACCTGTCCGCATGTGGCTGCTATTTCAGTCTGGATCGAATTTACTCAATGCTTAAATGGTTATAACTCTCTTATCTTTTTTTCGTCAGCGTTTACTGATGCTTAAGGTAATTCATTTCCCATGGTTTTATTGCGCAGGAAATAAGTAATCTCACCAAGCGTCTGGATACTCCATGATCCAGATCATCATTGACAGATGAGTCAGCGCGAATCTTTATTACGATCGCGATAATGTTTACGAGTTAACAAATTTGAATGTGGATTCAATACCCCTGGAAGAAATATCTCATCTTCAGGCCGATATATTTTAGCGCGGGTCAGTTCCTATGCTCGATTTTTTAAAAATCGGGTAAACCTGTGCCAATAACGGCAACAGCAAACAAGCCATGAAGCACACTATTTTTAGCGATCTGGTTCATGTCGGGCATAGCCGCATTTTCATCGATCGCCCCTGAGGTCGTCGCCCTCATCACCAGACTGGTGATAAAGACATCTACCCCCTTAATAGTGAAGATGAGTATTAGCTTAATTAATTTCACTTAAAGCCTGGTTTCGCCGGGCGCATTGAGACATTATCCGCAGTGCTAATCTCCGCTTCAGCCGCATTTTGTGCGTACTCCTGTGCGCTGCTGCTGCGGTGTGGTACTGTTGTACCTATAAGCGGTATGTATTGTTTTACAGGAGTTGTTGTGTTTGCCGAATATGGAGTTCTCAGTTACTGGTCCTATTTTATCGGGGCCATTTTCATCATTTTACTGCCAGGCCCGAATACCTTTTTTGTATTGAAAACCAGTGTTGCCCATGGATTACGAAATGGCTACGTTGCAGCAAGCGCCGTGTTTATTGGTGATGCGGTCTTGATGTTTCTGGCCTATGCAGGCGTTGCCACACTGATTAAAACCACGCCGGTATTATTCAATATTGTTCGTTATCTGGGGGCGTTTTATCTGCTCTACCTTGGTGTCAAAATGTTGTACACCACGCTTAAACGCGGCGCGAAAGAAGAGGGCGATCATGACGTGCATAAAGGCGATATCTTCAAGCGGGCGCTGATATTAAGCCTGACGAATCCGAAAGCGATTTTGTTTTATGTCTCCTTCTTTGTGCAATTTATCGACATTACCTATGCAAGACCTGGAATGTCATTCTTTATTCTCGCCAGTACGCTGGAGCTGATCAGTTTCTGTTATTTCAGTTTCCTGATCGTTTCCGGTTCTTATCTCACACAGTGGGTAAAAACCAGGAAGAAGCTCACCCGGTTGGGTAACTCACTGTTGGGGCTGGTTTTTGTTGGTTTCGCCGCGCGCCTGGCGACGCTGCAATCCTGAACCCAGGGGTAATAGAGATGCGTTTCTACATCGAGACTTACCGAAATGCTTTTCGCCGAAGCCATACATTGAGCGGGAAACAACTGGCCAAATTTCTACTTTATAGCATCGGGGTTTTTGCGCTATTGATGGGGCTGTATCTGTTGGCGTGGCAAGTGGTGATTTATACACCAGTGATAGATTATTTAACCGCGCCAGGTGTGATGCAATTTTCAATTTATGCCGTTCATTTTTTCCAGTTTATCGTCTTGCTGCCCGTGGTTATCCTCCTTATGAAAATGGTGGCTGCTTATTTTTGTCGCAAATAATTATTCCAGTGCAATGACCTGATTGCTTAAAACCACGTCCGAAGACGTGGTTTTGACGGACTCACTGCGTTAATTCAGGCATATGCTCCATCACAAATTTCAATACCTTCTCTCCATCCATCGATGCGAAAGGATAGCTTTCAATGATGGCAATCGGTGCTTCTTCAGCAATATGGCGTTTGAGTTCATCAAGTTTGTACTGGATGTGCGGCGCAACCAAAAAACAGTCAAAAGCAGGGGCGACGCTGGCGAAATTATCCAGGCCGACAGCGCTGACGAGCAGGGGATAACCGTGCTCATTCGCCGCTTTTTGCATCTTTTTGGCCAGTGATGTGGCGGTATTGCCAAAAAGACAACATATTAATAGTTTTTTCATTGGTGCCTCCTGTGGTAATTGCGACCACACTATGCCCACTGTTGGCGAGAAAATGAGCGCAATATCCAGGTTTACACCACGTAATACGAAAGTTTATGCGGGCATGATTCAAAGCAGTTTATTCATGTTATAGCCGGTAATCTGGTAACCATTCGCTTCATAAACTTTCCTGGCATGTTCGTTTTCGGCCGCCACGCGAAGTTTAATTTGCCGAATTCCCGCTGCGCTAAGACTGGATTCCAGAGATTGCATTGCCTGGCTTCCCAAACCTTTGCCGCGAAAGGCAGGCCGCAGGAAAAAATCATAAATAAAAGCGGATTTATCGATGAAGTCGGCTCTGTACCACAGCGATCCCACAATCTGCGTAACGCCGTTGTCGACAAGCGTAACGCTCGTCAATGAATGGCCTGGCGTTTTCTGCGCCGCAGGCAAACTGGTTTCGATTTCTCGTCTGGCTTGTTCTGTCGCCTCCTCGAGGGATAAACGGTAATTTGCTGCAATTTCTGTTGCATAATCAGGGATGAAATAAGCAACAAAATCAGCGAATTCAGCCGCTGACATGGGACGTAACCGAATCATTTTTGACCTCAATGTATTCTCCGGGCGTTTTCGCCCGGAGTGCTCTTCGCAAAGGGTTAGCGAAACACCGATATCGCTTCCGCCAGGCGAATGGCCTGCTGGTTCATGCGACCAGTCGCTTCCGCCCCTTCTTGTACTCGTTGTGCATTCTGATGGGTGATCTTATCCAGATCCTCCACCGCCAGGCTGGCTTCACTCAACGCTGTAGCCTGCTCGGCGGTTGCTGCGCTGATCTGTGCTATCAGCGAGGTCACATTTTGCACTTGCTCAACGATCTCCTTCATGGTTTTTCCCGCGTCGTCCGCCAGTTGGCTGCCGGAGTTAACATGCGTAACGCTGTTCTCAATCAACTCTTTGATTTCGCTGGCGGCACGCGCACTGCGCTGCGCCAGACTGCGTACTTCTCCTGCGACGACGGCAAATCCTTTACCTTGTTCACCCGCTCGCGCTGCCTCAACCGCCGCGTTCAGCGCCAGAATGTTAGTCTGAAAGGCGATGCTGTCGATAATACTGGTGATACTGGCGATTTGCCGTGAGCTTTCTGCAATCGACGACATCATTTCTATCATCTGGTGCATCACCTGGCCACCTTGCTGTGCGGCATCGCGCGTACCTTGCGACAAGGCGGTGACTTCAGCGGCAGTTTCCCGGTTACTTTTTACCGTGGCGGTTAATTCGTTCATCGTCGCGGCCGTTTGTTCAACGTTCGCCGCCGCCTGTTCTGTCTGGCGGCTCAGGTCGTCATTACCTTGTCGCAGAGACTCCGAGGCTTTCAGAACGGTCATCGCCTGGCCGCTAACGTCGTTGACCAGCCAGCGGAACATTAGCCCGAGCTGGCTTATTGCGCGCAATGTCATACCGACTTCATCAACCCGATTGAGTTGGTCCACTTGATGTGCTTCGCCACTTGCCACCTGTAAAGCCTGGCGGCACAAGCGCTCAATCGGGCGGACAATTTGCAGTTCCAGCCAGATATTAATAAACAGCAGCAGGAGTGCCATAAAACTGGCGAAACTACCCAGTTGACCGGGTGTCAGATCATGTCCCCAGGCAGCGGCAAGGCTGAATAGCAGCGCGACGATCAACGCAGAACGTAGCCGCCAGCGCAGAGGCATAGTGACAAACAGGGAGCGCCAGCGCATCAGACCCGTGCGGATAATCAGCCCTTTATGGAAACGCCGGCCGCTCGCCTGGCCTTCACGAAACTGGCGATAAACTTCTTCGGCGGCAGTAACTTCCTCTGCCGCTGGTCGGGTACGTACCGACATGTAGCCCTTCACTTTGCCCTCGCGAATGACCGGAATCGCGTTAGCGCGTACCCAGTAATGATCGCCATTACTGCGGCGGTTTTTTACTAGTGCCGTCCAGGGTTCTCCCTGTTGCAATGTCGACCACATGTCGGCAAACGCCTGCTTTGGCATATCCGGATGGCGCACCAGATTGTGCGGCTGGCCTTTGATCTCCTCCAGCGAGAACCCGCTGACATCAATAAATGCATCATTGGCATAATTGATGTAACTGTCCGGATCGGTGGTGGACATTAACGTTGCGTCATTATCGAAAACGTACTCTTGCTGTGTAACGGGCTCATTGTTGCGCATAGTGAGTATTCTCGAGAAAAAGGAAGGGTATTGAATATTTCTAAATTCTTATATCTATTTACGGCATGGTTCACTCAGAGCTTTATATTTTTTGACACGCCTCTGATAACCGTAAAACAAAAAGAGGTTTTACGCCATAAACATAGCCATACAAAATAAACGTGCTTTAATTATGATTAAGTAAAGAAAACATTATATATCTGGAATTTTTAGCGCCTGGTCAGAAAAGTCGTTTGTGAACACGCCAGATAGTTAGTGTGCTGACGAATATTTAAGATAAGGCGCATAAAGAAATAGCTGAATCGTTCTCTGGCTCACTAAAACCAGCAATGAGCATTTCCGCTGCGCACGGATTCAGCTAATCTGAAATGAACAACAACGAAAGGATTGTTCATATGAAAGCTACTGTCGTTCATCACGAACACCGCATTGGGTTTATTGTTATCCGCGACGAGAACGGAGAGTTTGCTGTCGCGGAGCTACTGGGGCGCTACGATGTCGAAAGGGGCGATGTCGTGTCTGGCGAGCTGCAGACCAGCGGCGGCGGAACGCTATTCAATGAGACGCAAGATGAGTCGATGGATGTTTTTATGAAGGGGTACGGGCTATCGGAGCAGGATGCGATAAGCTATATCCTGCGTACTCATTAAACAGCGCCAGCATGCGTGACTCGCTCCTTGCGGGCGAGTTGACGCTAACTTCTACTTTCTTATGATGGCCGGGCATTTTCCCACCGGGAAAGACGTTTTTCTGTTGCCATGCAGAACCTTAAGCTAAATTTTCTGTCCATTGACTGAGGAATACGCAAGGGCAGTTGCAGACGATTCTGCAAGACAATTATCCGACTCTGCGTAATGCTAATGTCAGATTAACGCATTATCTTTTTTCTCATACTTTAGAAGTTTTTATGTTTTTACCTTTCAGGTTTTTAAAGTTAATGAGCTTAGGATAGATGATGAATACGATCCCGCATAAGATCCATCAGGTCTACACCAGGGGGCTGACAGCGCTACCAACCGAAGTGCATGCCTCCATCGAAAGACTTAGGCAATTAAATCCCGGCTGGGAATATTATTTTTATGACGAGAAAAAAATGCTGGCCTATCTGCATGAGCACTATGGTCAGGAGATGCTGGCGTTATATGAAAAAATAAACCCGCAATATGGCGCTGCGCGCGCGGATTTTTTTCGCTATTTATTAATGTATCGCGAAGGTGGTGTTTATTTAGATATCAAAAGTTCTTGTACTGTGCCGTTTAGCGAAGTGATTCCGCCAGATTGCGAAATATTATTATGTAACTGGGATAATAAACCGCAGGGTTGCGATAATAATATGGGCAAGCATGAAGAGCTCGCTTTTCTCAAAAATGGAGAGTACCAACAATGGAATATTATTGTCGCACCGGCTTCACCCTATATTAAAGCCGTTATTGATGAGGTCGTTGATCGACTTAAACGCTATAAACCGTGGCGCTATGGTGTCGGAATGCGAGGGGTGTTAAATACCACCGGGCCGATCCCGTTTACGTTGGGTATTGAAAAGGTGCGTAAGTGCGAGCGTTTTCGCCAGCAGGAAAACCACCGTGACGTGGGGCTGGTCTATCGCAACGTCAGTAAAAAAGTCATTAAGCAATTCAATGCCAGCCACTATAGCAAGTTACGATCGCCTGTTGTGACGTTGACCGGGGCCGATCATTTCTATTATTTGCTCTGGCGCGCTTTCGTTTTTCCGTTCTGGCGTTTGAAAAAAAATACGATTAATGAGAGCAAAAAGGTGCTGAGCAAGCTGAAGTCGAGATGTACCTGAAGGGAAGAGAGAAAGCCAAAAGAAAGATGGCAGTTTCGACATCAAAACTGCCAGCGAAGATTTTTTGAGATTGTTAAAGCGTATATCCATCACTTGCACACTTTATAACCTGTTGGCATAAAGTGCACAAACGCAAATTTTTCTGCGGTTGGATTGATAAAATTTATGATCCGAGTATTAATTCATCACTATTGCTGATTGACCAGCCCCTGCAACATGTCAGGAACTGATCATAAGATGCTATGCCGGGTTGCGCTGCTCATGCAGTTTGAAAATTTGCACCATCTCTAACAGATTCTCTGCCTGCTGCTGCATCGCGTGCGCGGCAGCTGAAGATTCCTGCGACAGCGTAGCGTTCTGCTGTGTGGCGGCATCCATCTGGGTAATGGCAATGTGCACCTGATCGATGCCCGTACTTTGCTCATTACTGGCCAACGAAATCGTCTCCACCAACTGGCTGACGCGTCCCACGCTTTGCATGATCTCTTCCATGGCGTTACCGGCGTTTTTCACCAGTTTATTACCTTCATCAATACGGCTGACTGAGCGCTGGATCAAATCACTGGTCTCTTTCGCCGCTGTCGCGGAGCGTTGCGCCAGCGCCCGGACTTCTGCGGCGACAACCGCAAAGCCGCGGCCTTCGGTTCCTGCGCGTGCGGCTTCAACGGCGGCGTTCAGCGCCAGAATATTGGTCTGGAAGGCGATACTGTCGATAACGCCAATAATGTTGCTGATTTCGCCAGAGAGCAGATTAATTTCACTCATCGTGGTGACAACTTGTTCCACCACTTCGCCGCCCTGGTTTGCCACACGGGTCGCTTCTCGGGTGATATCGCTGGCAACACGCGAATTCTCGGCGTTGTTTTTTACTACCGACGTGAGTTCTTCCATCGACGCCGCCGTTTGTTCCAGCGCACTGGCTTGCGCTTCGTTACGCGATGAAAGCTCACGGCTGCCGCTGGCGATTTGCTGTGACGCACCGGCGATCGTTTCGGTGCCGGAACGCACGCCGGTCACGATGCGCGTCAGGTTGCCGTTCATCTCCTGCAGGGCGTGCATCAGTTCGGCGGTTTCATCGCGCCCGGACACCACGATAGCAGACTGTAAATCACCGGCTGCGACATTGCGGGCAACCGAAACTGCCTGCGCCAGCGGGTGAGTGATACTGCGGATCAGCCACCAGGTGATCAGCATGCCAACCATCAACGTGAATGCCATCACCAGCATGAGCATCAGGCGTGTCTGCTGGTAATGCTCATGATTACTCGCGTCGGTCTGCGCACGGATAAGCTCCACTTGTTTCAGCGTGCTGGCGACCATCTCATCAATCATCCGTGTCGGCTCGCGATCGATTCCCGTCACCACGTGATCGACACGCTGGGCACTGGTGGCGTCCTGAACATTGTATTGCTGCAGCGCAGCCAGATAATGGCTTTCCAGTTCAGCGTGTAGATTGATGGTGTTGATGGCCTCGGTATTGGCGAGGCCAATTTGTGGCAGCAGTTCGCTGAGCGTTTTCAATAGAGCCTGGGTTTTCTGGCTCTGTTCGACAAAGGCGTTTTTATACTTGTCGAACGCTTGTTCTCCCTGCGTGCCGCGCAGCAGGGTGTTTTTCCACTCCTGCACCTGAATCTTAAACTGCACCTGCGCGTTGCGGGCCGTATCAATACTCTCCGCAACCACCTTCTCCGTGGCCATGATCTGTTGGTTTTGTACTAATCCGCTGGCGTTAATCGACAACCCGCGAATACCCATAAACAGCGTTGCCAGTAAAAGAATGGCCGCCAGGAAACCGAGCCGTTGCCCGATAGTGAGATGGTTGAGCTTCATTAATCGATACTTCCCATAGTCAGTGAGGCGCAAAAAAGAGCGCACACCAGCAATATCGACGGGTTTAAGCGCAGCTTTAATGGGGGAAAGGGCAGTAAACAAGCAGAATTTGGCTTAACTATTTGAAGCGGAATGTAATCGATGTTTTATGACATTTTCGTGACATGGCCTGACTGTTGCGAAATACAACAGTCAGGCTAATTTGTCGGCATTACGAACCGTACAAATGTTGCTGCTGTGGCTCTGTCGCGATCTTCGACAACAAACGAAACGGTTTGTTATCGGCGAGCCAGGCTGGGATCTCCTCGGGCGACAACGGGCGTGAGAAAAGATAGCCCTGGGCTTCATCGCAGCCGTACTCGGCAAGCATTCGCGCGGTTTCAAGATCCTCAATCCCTTCCGCCAGCACCACATAATGCAACTCTTTGAGCATCATAATGACGTTACGGGCAATAATCCGGCTGCCAGTGTCGGTGGTGACCTGGCTAACCAGCGAACGATCAAGCTTAATCACATCAATGGGGATGCGACGTAAGTAACTGATATTGCTGTATCCTGCACCAAAATCATCCAGCAAAATGGTAAAGCCGAGCAATTTTAAACGGTCAAGTTCTTCCAGTGCCGGATCACTTTCCAGCACTTTCTCCGTCTCCAGGCATTCGATGCGAACATCCGAGGTGAACAGCCCGGCGGCCAGCACGTTCTGTTCCAGCTCATCGGCAAATCCCGGACGCGAAAAATCACTGACCGTAACGTTAATTGACACCGGTAGCATTATGCCTTGCTGTTTCCAGCGTTGAAGCTGAGAGATCACGGACTTAATCACCCACTGCGTCAAATCAGACATCAACGTGGTTTTTTCCGCCAGCGCCACAATCACCGCCGGTGAAATCTGACCCAGTTCCGGGTGCTTCCAGCGTAACAGCGCTTCCACGCCTTCGGTTTTGCCGGAACGCAGAGAAATTTTGGGTTGAAAAACGAGGTAGAGCTGATCGGTGGCCTTAATTGCCTCGCTGAGATCGTAGAGCAGTTTAAAATCTTTATTCCGCTTGTGGTCGAGAATCGGGTTGAACTGCAACACCCGAATCTTTTCGCGAATCGATTCATGCAGCGCGCTGATGCCCTGACGCACAATCTCCTGCACGTTATCGTCCTGCGGTGAAAATTTCACATAGCCTGCGTGAATCGTCAGATTGATATCGATGTCACCGGTGATTTTCGCCTTTATTCCGGGCAATTTTTCCGCCCGTTTCGCCAGCGTCAGCGCATAGTCCATATCCACCAGCACCGCGTAGCGCCCGGTGGTGAAAGCATACAACGTGGTCTCTTCTTTCAGCCGCAAGCGCAAACGAAGCAGTGGCCCGAAACTGCGCAGCATCTTCTCCAGCGCTTCCACACCCAGGTAGCGGGATAATTCATACGCGCGCGGCATATCAATACAGTCAAAAATCATCAGGGCGTAGCTGCCGCTCGCTTTTTCCAGCGTCAGTCGCTCCATCTCTTTCACCAGAAACTGACGATTCGGTAAACCGGTGAGGGCATCGATTAAGCCAATGGTATAGCAGGATTCAAGATAAACAGTGGCGAGCGCGGCGACGCGATGGAAATTGGTTATCTGGCGGGATGTCGGCGTATAGATTTCAGGATGACTGACACATAACGTGCCCAGCACCGTGCCTTCTTTATTTATCATTGGTGCTGAAGCGTAAAAAAGAATATTCCCGCTTTTTACCAAAGGTTGATAATTAAATCGTTCATCGAGACGGGTATCAGAACTAATAACGGTCTGGCAACCGTGCAGCGAATATTGGCACATGGTCTGTTCGATACGAATTTTGACGTGCTCAATGGGGATATTCTTAACATATTTGATATATTGATATTCGTCGTCGAATGTTGTGATAAAACATCCTTCGACGCCCATCACTTCACATGCCAGACGCGCAAATTCGGCTAGCGCTGCATCGCGGGATTTGTCTTCCTTACTCAGCAGCTCCAGCGCGGCAAGCCGTTTGCTTTCGCTTTTTTTGAGACCAGTGAACATAGCGAGCTCCTGCCCAAATCAATGAGTTGGTGGTGTTCTGTTCAGATGACTCCATCATGCGCTTAGGCTTACGGCTTAATAAAAATCCTGACGCGCAATTACCACCAACCGAATTGGGTTCCGGCCACAGCAATAACCGCCACGATGAGCATAATGATGGTTGTCTTTCTCACGAAAACTCCTTGGCTGGCGATAATCGCCAGAAATCAATTGTATAAGAAATAGAAGAAAATGAGATTTTTCTCAAGCCTTCGCGTCACAGAGATTCACTTAATTGAGACGAATAAAGGGTTTTTTTTCTTTATTCTTCTTCACGTGATACATCGCTTCATCTGCCGCTTGTAACGCACCGTCAGCATCGGTCAGTTGCGGGTTGATTTCGATGACGCCCACGCTGGCGCCTGGGTAGAAAATCCGTTTTTCCCCGAGCTGATATTCGCCGGTAATGCGTTTATCGAGGTTTTTTTTCAGCGACATCAAATGCATGCTTTCCTCCTGCTTCAGCGGTCCGCCAAGGCAGGCGAGTAAAAACTCATCCCCGCCAAGACGCCCGACAATATCGTCTTTACCGCGATCCGTCGCCAGTCGCTTGCCCACGTCAATCAGAAACTGATCGCCAGCCTCATGTCCCAACTGGTCATTAATGCCTTTGAAATTATCAAGATCGATAAACGCAATAATCACGTGCATTTCCAGATGGCGGGCGAGGGAAAACAGCGTGGCGAGGTTCTCGAAGATAGCGCGCCGGTTGGGTAAACCCGTCAGCGCATCGGTGTAGGAGTAGGCGATCAGCGCCGCGTTCGCTTCGCGTAACTGATCAACGAGACTCTCTTTTTCAATGAATTGCGCGATCAGCCCGGCAAACAGTCGCAGTACCTGTTTGCCACGCACGCTCAGCGATTTTTTGGCATGACTGGCGGCGCACAGCGTGCCATAAAGCGAACCATCGGTCAGATGAACCGGGGTGCTTAAATAGGTGGTGATGCCCAGCGCCTGCGCTGCTTCGCAATCTTTCCAGCGGTTGGCAACGTCATTGCTGAACGGACAGTCGTCATCCAGCGCGCGCTTGCACAGACTATCCCCCCACGGCAGGGAGAAACCTTCCGGGATATCAAGCTGCTTGCTGTTGCGCGAATAGACAATATGTTGCAGGCGGGGATTGTCAGTAATGGTTGTTAAGTACGTCGATTCCATATCCGTCACCATTTCCAGCATTTCCAGAAACTGGCGAACTAAACCTTCAAGCGACTGCTCTTTTGTAAGCGCTTCAGAGACACGGGCGAGAATGAAATCGGACATGACTTTTTACTCCTGTGTCCTGGTGATATGGACATTAAAGCTGAAGAATTTATGGCGCGTCATTAAATCATGAAAGAAGAGTGATTTACATATCGTAGCGAGATGGCAGTAAAAAGTAGCAGGCGGGAACGAAAAAAAAGCCCCGTTGATGAAGCGGGGCAAAAACTCATTGATTACGGAATGATGTTCTCTGGTCATGGGTGAGAACGAGGCTAACTATACCCGCTCAAAGTGCAGTAAGAATGGAGAAATCATGGAGATATCTCTGCTACGTGGCTATGCTGGAAAGCGGTTTACAGGCGATTTAAGGAAAAAAAGATGCGTTATTGGTTACTGGCGTTACCTGTTGTTCTTGCGGCGTGTTCTTCCACACAACCTGAATCTCCCCGCCACCCACAAATTGGTATGGCTAACCCGGCGGCGGTTTATTGTCAGCAGCGGGGCGGCGAGCGCGTACCGGTGCAAAGCCCGCAGGGTGTTCGCACGGAGTGCAAATTGCCGGGCGGCGAAGTGATCGATGAATGGGCGCTGTGGCGGCGAGACCACCCGTAATTGCACCACGTGACAATCGCCGGGTCGCCAGGGTACACTTCTTGCTCAGAATTATCCTATTTTTAGCTGGCGCGGGAGCGCATGAGAGAAGCATGTTCCAGTTACGTCCGGGCAGCCCGGCTTTAATTATCGGCGCCCAAACCGCCAATGGTCGCAGCAATATTGGCAAATCCGTTGAGCTTTTTGGGCTGTGTCAGCCCGGCGAGCGTTTTCTTAACCCGGTTAATGGCGTGGTAACAGAAATGCCGCATAATGCCGTGCGTGCACTGTGGCTGGTGACCGGCGATGTGACCGCCTTTGATGGTCAGCACGGGTTCGCGTTTGTGCGCGCTGAACATTTGATGCCGCTGCAACCGGACAGCGAACCGCAGGATGTGCGCGAGCGCGTGATCGGCTAAACCAGCGAGCGAAGCCATTGCGCCAGCACCAGCGCGTGGTTTTGCTCCGTATTTTTTGCCGCGTATAACAGCGTGACGGTGCCTTTTATCCCGCGTGCCGCCAGCTTTTTCCCTTCCGCTTCCTGCGCGGCAAGTTCCTGACGATAGCTTTCACTGAACGCGGCGAAATCAATGGCATCGCCGTGAAACGCTTTGCGCAGCTCCGTTGACGGTGCCAGCGTTTTATTCCACTCATCACAGGGTAAATCGCTTTTCTTAATACCGCGCGGCCAGAGCCTGTCGACTAACACACGATAGCCGTCGTCATCGGCGGCGGGATCATATACCCGTTTGCACTGGATCATGGTTATCTCTCCCTCTCTTCAATCCACGCCACCAGCGCCGGTAATTGCTGGTCGGAAAAGACGCGAATGCCGTGTTCTTCCAGCAACGCAGTCGCTACGCCCATACCTTGCCGCCGCGTGCCGCTGAAAGTTCCATTATAGATAAACTGGCTGCCGCAGGTGGGGCTGCCATCGGTGAGCAGCGCTGCGCGGCAACCTGCGTTTTGTGCAGCCTGCAGCGCCAGCCAGGCGGCTAACTGATAGTGTGCGGTAACATCCCGCCCATCGTTTTCGACAATCCGCGCCTGTTCGCGCATCACGTCTGCGCCATGACCTGCGACAATCTCTGCCGGTCTTCGCGGCACGGGTAAACCAGCGGCCAGCTCCGGGCAGTGGATCACCAGACGATCTTCCTGCTGCCAGCGTCGCAGCGTCTCCTGCATAAGCGCTTTAGCACTGCCGTTATAACGCACGTTGAAACCCATCAGACATGCACTGACGAGAATTTTGGTTTGGTGCATAGCGTTCGCCTTAATGCCTTGCCGGAAATGTATTTTTCATAATTTTACATGATATATGCCTGCTGATTTTAAGGTGTTGTGATTACATTAAAAGACAGCTAATGTGATATTCCTTATGTTATTCGTTATCCGCTCCGGCATAAGGACACTTTCATGCATCACATTCCTCCGAAAAAAACATTACGCATCGCGTTGGTCGGCGATTACAGCCACGACGTTGTCGCGCATCAGGCTATCCCGCTGGCGATTGACGATGCCGCCGCCGTGCTGGAAATTACTGCGGATTACGACTGGTTACCCACCAGCGAAATCAACAGCGATGAAGATCTGGTTGGCTATGACGCCATCTGGGTTGTGCCGGGAAGCCCCTATAAAAACGCCAATGGCGCGTTTATTGCCATCAAATACGCACGTGAAAACGCGGTGCCGTTCCTCGGGACGTGCGGCGGCTTCCAGCATGCGGTCATTGAATATGCCCGCAATGTGCTGGGCTGGGCAGATGCGGCGCACGCCGAAACGGAAAACATTGGCCGGATGGTGATCACGCCGCTGACCTGTGCGCTGGTGGATCAAAACGGTGCTATCGAGCTGCGTCCTAATACGTTAATTGCCCGCGCTTATGGGCGCGAGCTGATTGAGGAAACCTACCGGTGCAGCTTTGGCGTAGCAGAAGAGTTTGCCCGCGAGCTGGAAAGCGGCGATCTGCGGGTTACCGGTTGGGATGAAGACGGAGAAATCCGTGCCGTTGAGCTGGTGACGCACCCGTTTTTTGTCGCCACCTTGTTCCAGCATGAACGCGCGGCGCTCGCCGGGCGTCCGGTGCCGCTGGTTCAGGCGATGCTGCGTGAGGCATGTGAATAAAAAAACAGGCCTGCGGGCCTGTTTTTGTTAGCTATTCCTAAACCTCTCCTGGAGAGGGGAAGTGATTTACACGTATTACACCACTTCGCGATCGCGCCCGGCAAATGCTCCGCACACCGCCATCACGACCGATAACACAGCACACGCCAGCAGCGGAAGATGCCAGTCGCCGCTGGCATCATGAATTTTCCCCATTAGCGGCGGCCCGCAAGCCGCCAGCAGATAGCCGACCGATTGCGCCATACCGGACAGTGCGGCAGCCTGATGAGCGGTGCTGGCACGCAGCCCGATAAACGTTAACCCGAGGATCATGGTCGCACCGGAGCCAAAGCCAAAAACAAGGGTCCAGAGCGTGGCATGGTCCGGCACCAGCCACAATCCCAGCGAACCGACGGCGCACAGCAGCGCGACCACGACGGCGATACCGCGCTGATCTTTCAGCCGGTGCAAAACCAGCGGCACCAGCAGACCCGGCATTGCCGTCGCCAGTTGCAAAATGCCGTGTACAGAACCCGCCTGTGCGTCACTAAAACCTTGCGCTATCAGAATCGACGGCAGCCAGCCAATCACGATGTAATAGATTAACGAGTTGATCCCCAGAAACAGCGTGACCTGCCAGGCAAGCCAGGAGCGCCAGATCCCGCGGCTATGCAGCGCGCCTGCGTTACTGAGTGCCGCGGGTGCGCCGTGGCGTAATCTTGGTAGCCACAGCAATAGTGCCAGTAGCGGAAAGATCATCAGCATCAATAGTGCGCCATGCCAGCCCGCACCGTATTGCGCCAGCGGCACAACGACCGACGAGCCGAGCGCCGCCGCTGCTCCCATGGTGAGTGAGTAAGCGCCCGTCAGTTTCGCCACATGCTGGGCGAAGTCGCGTTTTATTATCCCTGGTAGCAGCACGTTGCCGAGCGCGATCCCGCAGCCAATGATCGCCGTACCCGTAAATAGCAGCAGTGCTGAGGGCAGGGAACGCAGGGCGATGCCAAGGCAAATCAGCACCATTGCCGCGAACAGGCTGCGTTCCATGCCGAAACGGCGCGCCACACTGGCCGCCAGCGGCGATATCAAGGCAAAAGCCAGCAACGGCAGAGTGGTGAGCATGCCGGTTTGCGCCGTGGTTAACCCATATTCCGCGCGAATCGCATCCAGCAACGGCGCTGCGCCAGTAAAGGTGACACGTAGCGTGGTGGCAATCATCAGGATCCCGGCGATCAGCAGCACGGTTTGCTTACCACGGGAAGGAAGGCTGTTAGTCATGGTGTTCTCGGAAAAAATAACAGGCCGCTACGATAACGGTTTTTGCTGCTGTTTGAATCAAGCTAGAATGACACTTTATCGCTAAATTCGGACAATTTAATGCACGGACTTGGGCTCGGTGGCTACGATCCTGACTGCCAGCAGGAAATGGCGGTGGCGTTCAGCATCACCGTTGAAGAGAGTGAACAATTGATCCCGGCGCATCACCATCGCAAAGGGCAACTCATTCTGGCATTGAAAGGCGCAATCACCTGCGAAGTTGAACATGCCCGCTGGATGGTGCCGCCGCACCATGCGATGTGGCTTCCGGGGCAGGTTCCGCACAGCAACCGCGCCACGGCGAATGCGCAGCTCTGTTTCCTGTTTGTTGAACCCTGGTCGGTGGTGATGCCGGAGCACTGTTGTACGCTCAAAGTTTCGGCACTGGTACGCGAGTTGATCCTCACATTAGCCGCGCGCACGCCTGCCCAGCGGCGGCAACCCGCCACCCGGCGGTTGGTGCAGGTGCTGTTTGATGAACTGCCGGCACAGCCGCAAATGCACTTGCAATTACCGGTTTCCGCACACCCGAAGATCCGCCAGATGGTCGACAGCATGGAAAGCAATCCGGCAGACAGGCAAACACTGGCGCAGTGGGCGCAGGTGTTTGCCATGAGCGAGCGCAATCTGGCGCGGCTGGTGGTGAAAGAAACCGGGCTAAGCTTTCGTCGCTGGCGGCATCAGATGCAGCTGATCCTCGCGCTACGGTTATTAATTGACGGCCACCCGGTGCAGCACATTGCGCAGGCGCTAGGGTATGACTCGACGACCGCCTTTATCACCATGTTTAAAAAGGGGCTGGGACAGACGCCGGGGCGTTATCTGGCGGCGCTCGGCGAAGCGTGACATTTTCTGCTCTCTATTCCGTTGTTTTTATGTGGGTTTGGTGCGTTTGTTCTGGCAGAGCTGGAAAGATAAGTAGTAAGTATGGGAGGCTTGTTTTTAATAACTTTTTCAGATAATCAATGCACTTTTTGATATTTGTCTGATGAATAAGGTTGTGTGACTTTAGCGCTCAATTAACACAATAACAGGGCATAAGGATTAGCATGGCAACCTCATTACACACGAAAAAAACAGGCGTAATCAGCGCACTGGCGCTGCTGTCAGCGCTCTCTTTTTCCGCTCACGCGGACAAACTGGCGGATATCAAAGCCGCTGGCGTCGTCAAGGTGGCGACGTTTGACGCCAACCCGCCGTTCGGCGCTATCGATCCTAAATCGCATGATATCGTGGGTTATGACGTCGATTTTGCCAAAGCGCTGGCAAAAAGCCTCGGCGTAAAACTGCAGCTGGTGGCGACGAACCCGGCAAACCGCATTCCGCTGTTGCAATCCGGCAAAGTGGATTTGATCGTTGCGGATATCACCATCACCCCGGAACGCGCGCAGGTGATCGACTTCTCCACGCCGTATTTTGTCACCGGTCAGCAATTCCTCGTACCGGCTTCTGCGGCCGACAAGCTGGATGCCTACAGCAAAGCGCGCATCGGCGCGGTTAAAGGCACCACCGGCGAGCAGACGCTGCACCAGCGTTTCCCGCAATCTCGCGTGCTGGCTTATGACGATATCCCGCTGGCGCTGACCGCGTTGCGTAACGGCAACGTGCAGGCAATCACTCAGGACAGCACCATTCTGGCCGGGCTGTTGGCGGAAGCGCCGGATAAGGCGAAATTCAAAATCCTGCCGGAGCTGTTGTCAAAAGAGGAAATTGGCGTCGGCGTCAGCAAAGGTGAAACCGGGTTGCTTAACGCGGTCAATACTGAGCTGGTCAACCTTGAGAAAAACGGCGACGCGGCAAAAATCTACGACACCTGGTTTGGCCCGCAAACCAAAACGCCCGCTCCACGCAGCTTTACCATAGAAGCGAAGTAACTATGCTGGCAGGTCTTTTTTCTACCTCTGTGGCGGATGCCACAGAGGCTTTGCCCGTGGCGAAAGGCACGGTGGAGTTTCGCCAGGCGAGCAAACGCTACGGCGACAACGTGGTATTAACGTCGATTGATTTACAGGTTGCCGCCGGGGAGGTGCTGGCGGTGTGCGGGCCGTCGGGTTCCGGTAAATCAACGCTTATCCGTTTGATTAACCAGCTCGAAACTCTGAGCGGCGGGGAGATCTATGTTGACGGCCAGCCGACCAGCCAGTTGAAAGGGCGCCAGCTTCGTGAGTTGCGCCGTCATGTCGGTTTCGTCTTTCAGCAATTTAATCTGTATGCCCACCTCAACGCGCTGGATAACATTACGCTGGCGTTACGCCGTATTCACGGCAAAACCGCCGCCGAGGCGCAGGCCATCGCGCTGGCGCTGCTGGCGCGCGTGGGTTTGCAGGAGAAAGCGCATCACTATCCGGCGCAGCTTTCCGGCGGGCAGCAGCAACGCGTGGCAATCGCCCGCACCCTGGCTGCCGACCCGCATATCATTCTGTTTGATGAGCCAACTTCGGCGCTTGATCCAGAGATGATCGGCGAAGTGTTGCAGGTGATGAAATCGCTGGCGCACAGCGGCATTACGCTGATTGTGGTGACCCATGAAATGCAGTTTGCCCGCGAAATTGCCGACCGCGTGATCTTCATTGACGGGGGCGAAATCCTTGAGCAGGCTGCACCGGCGCAATTCTTCTCTGCTCCACAGCACCCGCGCGCGCAGCGCTTTTTACAGAAAGTGCTCAACCCGCTGCACGCAGATAGCAAGGAGTTGTGATGGCGCTGCATCTCGACTGGGCGGGCGTGCTTACCGGGCAACCCGCCCAATGGATCACGTCCGGTTTTCTCACCACCATCTGGGTAACCGTGGCGGGAACCGTACTGGCGACGGTATTGACGGTGCTGCTGCTGGCGCTGCGCCTGGCCGGTGGCAAAATCGGGCGAGGCGTGGTGGCGATGTGGGTGTCGCTGTTTCGCAATACGCCGCTTCTGGTGCAACTGTTGTTCTGGTATTTCGCCGCCTGGAATGTGTTGCCGCAGAGTTTCCGCCAGTACGTTAACGACGGTCACGCGTTCAGCATTTTGCCGGGCGATGTCTGGTGGTTTACGCCAGAGTTTCTCTCATCGGCCTGGGCGCTGGGGCTGTTTACCGCAGCCTTTCTGGTTGAAGAGATTCAGGCGGGTCTGCACGCGGTGCCGCGTGGACAGGTTGAAGCCGCGCAATCGCAGGGCTTTAGCCCACTGGCGTTGTTCCGCTGGGTGTTGCTGCCGCAGGGGTTACAGAATGCCTGGCAGCCGGTGGTGGGGCAGTACCTGAATCTGATGAAGCTCTCTTCGCTGGCGACCGGTATCGGGCTGGGGGAATTAACCTACCAGACCCGGCAGATCGAGAGTTTTAACGCCCACGCGCTGGAAGCGTTTGCCATCGGCAGCGCGCTCTATTTACTGCTGGGGCTGGTGATGAGCGTGTTGTTTAACCTGCCGCGCAACGTGCGGGCGCTGCGCCGTGCAGCGGAGGTGCAACATGATCGCTAATATCACCGTGATTACCGACAACCTCGACTATTTACTGTGGGGGCGAGCGGCGCAGGGCGAGCCTGGTGGTGTGTTGTTATCGCTGCTGATGACCGTCGGTGCGGCGATTCTGGCGTTTCCCGGCGGCGTACTGCTGGCGTGCTGCGCATGGCGCTTTCGCGGCTGGCCACGCAAGGTGCTCTTTCTCTGGGCGGAGTTGATTCGCGGTATTCCGCTGATCTTCGTTATCTTCTGGCTGTGGTTTTTACTGCCCTGGTTAACCGGCGCTGATCTTCCCGGTGCGGTGACCGTGACGCTGGCGCTGGCGTGGTTTACCTCGGCGTCGGTGATGTATTCGACCCTTGCCGCGCTCGGGGCGTTGCCGAAAGGGCAGTACGAAGCCGCGCTCAGTAGCGGGTTTGGCAGTGCGCAAATCCTGCGGCTGGTGCTGTTGCCGCAGGCGTTACGCAACGCGCTGCCGTCGTATATCGGTTTGCTTATCGCGCTGCTGAAAGACACGTCGCTGGCGTTTATTGTCAACGTACCGGAACTGACGACTGTCGCAGGCCAGGTGAATAACCGGGTGCAGGTGTATCCCGCCGCGCTGTTTGTCTTTACCGGCCTGGTCTATTACCTGCTGTGCAGCATGCTGGAATTCACGGTCAAACTGTGGCAGCGGCGCCATTCACTGCCGGCCAATTAGCAGCGAAACTAACCCTGCCGCAATCAGTGGCCCGACCGGAACACCCCGGAACAGGGCCACACCCAACACGGTACCGACCAGTAATCCCGCCACCAGCGAGGGTTGCGAACTCATCAACGTTACGCCGCGTCCACCCAGCCACGAAACAAAAACGCCAACCGCAATCGCCACCAGCGATTTCCAGTTCACAAACGAATGCAGCAGCGTCGAGGGCGGTAATGAGCCGCTGGCAATCGGCGCCATCACGCCAATGGTGAGGATAATAATGCCAACGGTCAGCCCCTGTTTTTCAATCCACGGGAAGAAGGTATTGAGCGGGGTGATGCGTACAATGATCAGCACCAGAATGGAGACTGCAACGGTGGTGTTATGGCTGACAAAACCCAGCGCTGCGAGCGCCAGCAGAATAAACAGCGTGGTATCAAACATCAGAAATTCCTTGCCAACAAAGAAACCTGTTTACTCTACGCATAAAGCAGTGATGAAACAGGCTTTTTTCATGCAGCCAGACAATTTCAGGCAGTTGCCAGAAGCGAAGGGCGGTTTTTAATCAAAAGTCAGCTGAATTGTCATCAACGATTCATAATTCGGAGATATGAATTAATCACTGCCAGGCCTTTGCGAGTTACCATCATGCCTTCAGATATGTTGATTATCACCGCGCTGTTCTTCACGCTGGCCGCCGGGCTGGTGATTTCCGTGTTGATTCTCGAAAGAAGCGGCTGGTAAGCCGGACAAGCGCGTTATCCGCGGCGAAAATCCACCAGTTCCGGCCTGGCGATGCGCAGGTAGTCGCCGGTATTCATGATCACCGATTTCTCCAGTAACCCGGCGTTAAAGGCGATGTCATCAAAGCGCTGAAACAGTACCGGGTCGGCAACCAGGTGCAGATCCGGGTGAAAGCTGAACGGGGGGATCGCGCCAAATACGCACGCCGTCAATTCATCCACTTCCGCCGGGCTTGCCAGCGAGGCTTTACTGCCACCAAAGTGCTGCGCTAAGCGTGAAAGGTCGGCCTGTAAGTCGGCGGCCAGGATCGCCAGCACATGCTTTTTCACTCCGTTACCTTTGATCTTACACAGCAGCGCTTTCGCGCCCTGACCCAGCGCGGTACCGCGAATTTCACTGACGGCCTCGCATTTGCCGACGGCCTCGTGTTCAACAACGCGAAAGCGCGCGTCGTGCTGTTCAAGCAGGTTTATTAAATGTTGGTGGACGTTACGGCTGGCAATTTCAGACATATTGATTCCCGATGAAGGCGTTGAAGATTAAGAATAATTCACGCACCGGGAGATGAAAATAAAAAAGCCGCCTTAAAGAGGCGGCGAAAAAATACAAGCACTACAAACAACGCTTTTTGTGTGTACTGTTAGTTTCTTTTCAAAAGGTAGCCATACGCTACCAGGCTCAATAAGTTCACAGAATGAACTGAGCGCAACAGCACCGACGCAAACGTTATCCACGCCCGCCGTGCCACAAATGTTTCGATGGGATTACTGTGCCACATTTACGCGCGGGCAAGAGGGTAAATAGCCGCTATTTTGTACGGCAATTCATCCATTAGCCCGGCAAAATGCTTTTTTTAACGCAGGTGCGCAATGAAGAGACGCAGCCGGAAAGGGGTCCCGGCTGCGGAGGGTTAGCTGGTAGATGTCGTTTGTTTATGAAACAGTTCGCGGAATACCGGGTAGATATCCTCCTGATCGCGAATATGTTGAATGGCGAAATTATCGAACATCGTTTGCAGGTGTTCGTACTCGCGCCATAACGTCTGGTGCGCCCGACGGGTGATTTCGATATAGCTGTAGTAACGCACCACCGGCAGGATTTTCTTCGCCAGGATTTCGTGACACAGCGGTGAGTCGTCCGCCCAGTTGTCGCCGTCCGACGCCTGTGCGGCGTAGATATTCCACTGCGCCGGGTCGTAACGATCTTTAACCACTTCATCCATCAATTTCAGCGCGCTGGAAACGATGGTGCCGCCGGTTTCCTGCGAGTAGAAGAACTCATGTTCGTCCACCTCTTTCGCCTGCGTATGATGGCGGATATAGACCACTTCGACATTTTTATAGGTTCGGCTCAGGAACAGATAGAGCAGAATGTAAAAACGCTTGGCCATATCTTTGGTCGCTTGATCCATGGAACCCGAAACGTCCATCAGGCAGAACATCACCGCCTGGCTGGAAGGTTCCGGCCGTTTTTCGTAGTTTTTGTAGCGTAAGTCAAAGGTGTCGATAAACGGCACGCGCTCAATTTTTGCCCGCAGTTCGGCAATCTCTTTACGCAGACGCTCCTCTTCAAGTAATTGTGCAGGTTCGCTTTTTGCTACCGTTTCGAGGCTGCTTTCCAGTTCGCGCAGCTCACGACGTTTTCCTGCCGTCATGGCAGTGCGGCGCGCCAGCGAGTTTTGCAACGAACGCACAACGCTGATATTCGCCGGTACGCCGTTGGCGGTGTAACCCGCGCGGTGCGTTTTAAACTCATTAAGCTGCCGTTGCTGATTCTTTTTCAGGTTCGGCAGTGCCAGATCCTCAAACAGCAAATCGAGGTACTCATCTTTGGAGATCTGGAAAACAAACTCATCCTGCCCTTCGCCGTCAGGGCTGGCTTCGCCCTGGCCGCCACCACCACCGCCACCGCCGCCTTGCGGGCGCTCGATGCGGTCATTTTGTACAAAATGGTCGTTTCCAGGATGAACGCGGTGGCGTAAGCCGCCACGCCCCTGATGGAACATCGGTTCGCTGATATCCTCCGTCGGGATGGAGACGGATTCGCCATTCTCCACGTCGGTTACCGAACGCTTGTTGATCGCTTCGGAGATCGACTGCTTTATTTGCGCTTTATAACGGCGTAAAAATCGCTGGCGGTTAACCGTGCTTTTATTTTTACCGTTCAAACGCCGGTCAATGAACCAGGTCATAGTTCCCTCCCGCTGCGTATGCCAACGTTGCGACAGGCCGCGCACAGGGCGCGGCCAGCGCGTTGTTATGATGATTTACGTACACGCAGATACCATTCGCACAACAGGCGAACCTGTTTGCGGGTGTAGCCTTTCTCCATCATACGGTCGACAAAATCGTCGTGCTTTTTCTGCTCGTCGGTAGAGGTTTTGGCGTTGAACGAAATCACCGGCAACAGCTCTTCGGTGTTCGAGAACATTTTTTTCTCGATTACCGTGCGCAGTTTTTCGTAGCTGGTCCAGTTCGGGTTGCGTCCGTTGTTATTAGCGCGGGCGCGCAGCACGAAATTAACGATCTCATTACGGAAATCTTTCGGGTTGCTGATCCCGGCCGGTTTTTCAATTTTTTCCAGTTCCGCGTTCAGGGATTCACGGTCAAACAACTGGCCGGTATCCGGGTCGCGGTACTCCTGATCCTGAATCCAGAAATCCGCATACGTGACATAACGATCGAAGATGTTCTGCCCATATTCGGAATAGGATTCGAGGTAGGCCGTCTGGATCTCTTTGCCGATAAACTCGGCGTATTTCGGGATCAGATAGCCTTTCAGGAATTCCAGGTAACGTTCAGCCAGCTCTTGCGGGAACTGCTCACGCTCAATTTGTTGTTCCAGTACGTAGAACAGGTGTACCGGGTTGGCGGCCACTTCGACGTGATCGAAATTGAATACGCGCGAGAGGATCTTAAAGGCAAAACGTGTCGACAGACCGTTCATCCCTTCATCGACACCGGCGTAGTCGCGGTATTCCTGATAGGACTTCGCTTTCGGATCGGTATCTTTCAGGCTTTCACCGTCGTAGACGCGCATTTTCGAGTAGACGCTGGAGTTTTCCGGCTCTTTCAAACGCGACAGAATCGAGAAACGGGCCAGCGTTTCAAGTGTTCCCGGTGCGCATGGCGCATGGGAAAGCTCACTGTGGTTGAGCAGTTTTTCGTAAATTTTCATCTCTTCCGAGATGCGCAAGCAATAAGGCACTTTGACGATGTAAACACGGTCAAGGAACGCCTCATTGTTTTTGTTGTTACGGAACTGCACCCATTCGGATTCGTTCGAGTGGGCGAGGATGATGCCATTAAACGGCAGAGCGGAGATGCCTTCAGTACCGTTGTAGTTGCCCTCCTGCGTGGCGGTCAGCAGGGGGTGCAGCACCTTGATCGGCGCTTTAAACATTTCGACGAATTCCATGATGCCCTGGTTCGCCCGGCACAGCGCACCGGAGTAACCATAGGCGTCCGGATCGTTTTGCGCATGGTTTTCCAGTTTGCGGATATCCACTTTGCCGACCAGCGCTGAAATGTCCTGGTTGTTCTCATCGCCCGGTTCCGTTTTGGCAATCGCAATCTGTTCCAGAATCGACGGCCAGACTTTTACCACGCGGAATTTGCTGATATCACCACCGAAGTCGTGCAGGCGTTTGGCGGCCCACGGCGACATGATCGTGCCGAGATAACGGCGCGGGACGCTGTACTCTTTTTCGAGGATCTGGGCATCTTCCTGCGGATTAAAAAGGCACAACGGGTGGTCGTTAACCGGGCTGCGCTCGCCGTTAGCGCTCAGCACGTAAATTGGCACCCGCTGCATTAAGGATTTCAGGCGTTCGGCCAGCGACGATTTACCACCGCCCACCGGGCCGAGCAGATAGAGGATCTGTTTCTTCTCTTCCAGACCCTGAGCCGCGTGTTTGAGGTATGAGACGATTTGCTCAATCGCCTCTTCCATTCCATAAAATTCTTCGAACGCAGGGTAGCGTCCGATAACCCGGTTCGAAAAGAGACGGGAAAGCCGTGGCTCCTGGGCAGTGTCTACCATCACAGGTTCCCCTATGGCCATCAGCAGCCTTTCAGCAGCATTCGCATAGGCGCTGCGATCTTGCTTACAGATGGCAAGAAACTCCTGCAGAGTGAACTCTTCGTCCTTGGCAGCTTCATAACGCTGGCGATAGTGATCGAATATATTCATGGCATGCCGTCCTTTCGTAATCTGTGGGAACAGTACAGCTATCAGTTTTTCCACTTTTAGCGTCGCAAACCAACGGGATAAAAATTATGCTCCGTCCTATTTGTTATGAGCGTGTATCCAGCTTTGATCAAGTTATCACTGAAGAAGATTCTGAGGGCAGAGGGGCTTTTTTCGGCCTGTATTTGGATTAAATATCTGTTTAATGGAATTTATACAGATTTTTTATATTTTATATGGGGTTTCTGCACTGGAAAATGCCAACATTTTACATCGGGCGAATGTTGGTAAATTTTTACAGGATGTGCGGGATCGCAAGTCTGGAAAAAGTGACGCCGTCATGGTCACTTCATCGGAGCAGAACGATAATCGACAACAGAAGTACGCGAGCTGTGTTAAAGGATGATGACAGGCAGGATTAACAGGGCGGTTGTCGCCATCAAAACGAAAGAAGCGGTGCCTGGCGATAACGCCCGGCACCATTAAACGATATGTTAGCCGCGGTGCTCTTCAATGTATTGCGCGAGATCCGCGGGGGTTTTCAGCACGCTGGCGACTTCCGTTGGCGGGATCATGCAGCCGTAAACGTCCTGCACTTCCAGCACCATATCGACGGCGAGGATGGAGTCGAGAATATCGGACTCAATCAGCTCATCGTGAAAGCCCACTTTGCGGGATAAAATCTTTTCAAACAGCGCGAGAATTTCTTGTTCCATGATTTTTCCTGTGTATTCAGTTGCTGCGGGCATGGGTGTCCAGCAGTTTACGGTCGATTTTGCCGTTAGGGTTCAGCGGCAAAGCCTCCTGGATAATGATTTGCGACGGCACCATGTACGGCGGCACCACCTGTGAAAGTGAGTGTTTAATCGCGTCCGGTGCCAGATTAGTGACGCAGAACGCCGCGATACGCAGCACGCCGCCGCCCGCTTTCATTAGCGGTAATACCACAGCTTCACGAATGCCGGACATCGCCAGCAGACGGTTTTCAATCTCGTTAATCTCGATGCGGTAACCGTTGAGCTTAATCTGGCTGTCGTTGCGACCCTGGCAGTAAATAAGCCCATCTTCGTAACCCAGATCACCGGTTTTGTAGCCGCGCCAGGCTTCTCCCTCGCGGTGCAGCAGTTTTGCCGCGTTCTCTTGCGGCAGGCCAAGATAACCGCGCATCACGTTTTTGCCCCAAATAATCAGCTCACCGTCGGCAGTAATCTCCATTCTGCTCTCAGGCATCATGGTGCCAACCGGCAGCAGATCGTTTTCGCTGGCGAGGATGTCGTCGGTGATTTCGACCACCGTGGTGGCGATAGTCGCTTCGGTTGGGCCATAGGAATTGAGGATCTTAGCCTGCGGGAAGCGGCGGCGAAGCTGTTTGACCAGCGCTTTGTTGAGCACTTCGCCGATAAATACAAACACGCTAAGCGCGGGTAGATAATCACTGTTGAATTGCGGTGAGAGCAACTTCTGGTAAGCGAAAGAGGGGGTGGAAACCCACACCGAGACCGCGTTGCTTTTCAGGCGCTCAAGCCAGTTTTCCGCGGCGATATCCTCTTTGGCATTCAGCACGATATGGCCGCCGGTCGCCAGGTTTGCCAGCAAGGGAATCAGGGAAAGGTCAAAGCTGAACACCGCGTGGTTCATCAGCACCGGGACTTCCGGCAAGGCGAAGTCCTGACGCACCCACTGCATAAAATGCCATACGCTTTCACGGCCGATCTGTACACCTTTCGGTTTGCCCGTGCTGCCAGAGGTGAACATGATATAGGCAAGGTCCGGCTCCGCCAGTGGCTGGCCGGTTTCTCCGGTCGGCACAAACTGACGTGTCGCGACGTCGTAATAATATGGCGCGCTGGCGAGATGGCAAATCTCTTTCAGGCGTTCCTGCGGGTAGATGCAATCTACCGGAATGTACGGAATGTTATGCAGCAGGCAGCTATAGATGGCGACGGCGAATTCCGCCTGCTGGTGGCCATATAACACCACTGGCGTCGCCAGCGAAGGCTGACAGCGCTGATAGCGTTTGGCCCAGTCTGTCACCGCGACAGAGAGCTGTTGCCAGTTGAGTGCTTCGTTGCTGCCGCTTATCGCTAACTGATGCGGGCGTGCGGGATCGAGTAATGCCGCACGCAGGAAATCCTGCAGCGCCTGGAGGTCAGAGTGTAGGTTCATAGGGGTGACATTCCGCTAAAAATGTAAAGAGAAGCCGCAGCGCTTGCCAGCGTTAACAGGCGTCCCAAAAAGAGGATCGTGGGATATTGCAGCCAGCCGTTCAGCGCCGGGCTATGTTTGGCTGACCACAGCAGCATGTTGTGTGCCACAGAAATAGCGCCAAACAGCGCGCCGCTAATCACATAGTGCCGTTCGAGCCCGTTCCATGCCCCCATACAAAACAGCGTGCAGAAAATACCGATATTCTGCGCCAGCGTTTTGTTCTGACGGAAAAAGTCGAGCTTCATTAAATTCATATAAATCGGCATGAACACCACATCGCGCAGCCACTCTGAAAGGCTGATGTGGAAACGACGCCAGAAATCCTGCGGGTTTTTCGCCAGAATCGGCATATTAAAGTTTGCCGGAACATTAAGGCCAAACAGGCGAGCGGCACCGATAGCCATATTGCTGTAACCGGCGAAATCAAAATAGAGATAGGCGCTGTAGGCCAGCGACATCACGACGCCCACACTGAATGTAAACGGGCGATGGCTCCAGTCCTGGATCACCAGGTTATCGATCAGCATGGCGAATAAAAACTTCTGCACGATACCGGTGAAAATTTGCTCTGCGGCAATGAGAAATTGCTCACGCGTGAGCGTGAATACCGGTTTATTAATATCCGTTATCCATGTCCGCCAGCGGTACATTGGGCCGGCCAGAATAATAAACGGCATAAACAGGTAACAGAAATAGTGCAAAACATTGTTGCCGTCTTTTTTATTGCGATAGAGCAAAACATCGATGGCGCGGAAGGTCATAAAAGATAAGCCGATCATGCCCCAGTGGTTATTAAGATGTAATTTCACTGCAAACAGAGGCACTAACGTTAAACTCACCGCCTGCCAGGTTTTTAACCAGCCTTTCTCTTTTAAGGTGACGAGAAGATAAAAGCTGATAAAAACCGCAACGGGAACAATATAGTCGCCCTGAAATATATATCCCCAGCCAAATGCAGCCAGCACGGAAAAAGCGGATAAGTAAGTTAACCGATAGCGCAGCACGCGGTTAACCAGCGCAAACAATAACGCCGAAGAAAAGAGAAAAAAGAAAAAGGTTCCGGAGCTGTACATCATTCATTCCTCAGAACTTTTGATATTCAAAGTGCACTTTTAAATTCATGCTTTCATCAACAGAGGACCACGCGATAACGGTGACCGCCAGTAAGAGATAAAGGAAAAACAGGCGAATAGCGTATTTCATCGTTTAAAACTCTCAAGAATAAAGCGGTCCATCGGTACCCATGCCAGATCGGTGGGATGCAGACGATCCCAGTTCCAGCCGTCCTGATAGGGCATAGAGTACATATCAAAATAGGGGATCTGGTTTTCTTTCAGGATGGCGGTGGTTTGCGTTACCGCAGGTTGCACCAGTTCAGGGTTTTGCACCGCACGGCGGTTTATCGCATCGATAATCACCACCACCTGAACGTGGCGCTCTTTGAGCAACGTAATCATGGCGCGAAACGCTTTCAACTGTTCCGGCTCAACGGGCGAATCGTCCCATACTTCTGGCTTTTCGCCGGGTTGATAAACCGTTTTGTCCATCCACAAGGTGTCTGCGCTTTCCTGGCGCGCCTCGTTCAGCTCGCGGGCGTGGGCCAGTTCGTGTTCCCAGTTCGGTGTGATGTCGACGGCGGGTTGCACAGGCCAGGGGCGCGCAGGCGACGCTTCAACATCCAGCATCGCCAGCCAGTCGTTTTTAATCAGTGTGCAGAAATTAGCAAATTCGTAACTCACTTCTTGCCAGATATTGTCCAGGTCCCAGCCAGAAATTTTCATTTGTTCAAAGGTTAAATGGCTGGTCTCTTTTTTATTGATATGGCGTAAGTAGTTGACGAGGAATGGGCGTGTTTGTTCATCCTGCATTAACGGATTAAAAACTGGTGCCGGGAAATTATTCGCAAAAATAGCAGGAGGTACGCCGGTTGAATAAAAACTATCGGGCGCCAGCAGCAAAACGACTTTACTGTTTGCGTTAAGGTCATTCTTAAAGCGAGACAGCAGAAGAAAATGGGTGACGCTGTCATCAAAACTGTCGCCAAATGCGACTACATTACGATGTAAATCATTATTAAGGTAATTATATACAGCGTAAGGTTCATCTTCTGAGGTGGCGACTTCCGATGCACCAATGAAAAAAATCGCATTACCCTGCAGGGCATGAGAAATAGTGGCTATTTTTTCCGCCTGCTCTTTTGCCGTGCCGTCCATTGCTTTAATCAGCGGCTGGAATTTAAGCGGCGGATCAAAGCGGGTCACCAGCGGATGAACGCAAAGGAACAGGACGGCGAGAAGCGCCATCAAAAAATGTAGGCAGAAAGTATTTTTGATTTTCATTATAAAATTAAAATTACTTGATATTCATTTGTTTAAAATATGTTGTTTTTTAACGTAACAGACAAATTTGATCTCTGTCTCCGCGACACTATATACCAGCCTTATGACGGATGATGAGCACTGCCGTGTAACGGTATGTACAGCGTGTCATTTATTACCGGAAAGGGTCGAAGAGGCTTGATGAACGGGGCGCGAAAGCATTTTTCCGCACTCGTTGCGGCAGGGTAATCGGCATACATAATTTGCGATTTTTTGTAATGTTTAGGTAAAAAAATTTGGGTAGGCTGGCGCGGGCGGTTAAACTTCTTGCGCCAATTATTTGACTACAGGAAAGAAAGGACTGTGACCAAAATCAAACTCGTGGCACTGGGCGTGCTGACCGCGTCCTGCGCTTTTGCAGCAAATGCAGAAAATACCTTTTCACTGGGCGCTGGCGTGGGCGTCGTTGAATCCCCGTATAAACAGTATGATAAACGTGTCCTGCCGGTTCCTGTTATCACCTATGAGAGTGATAATTTCTGGTTTCGCGGCTTAGGCGGCGGTTATTACCTGTGGAATGACCAGGCGGATAAACTCTCCATCACCGCGTTTTACTTCCCATGGGAGTTCAAACCAAAAGACAGTGATAATAACCAGTTGCGTCAGTTGGATCGCCGTAAAGCGACGATGATGGCGGGGCTTTCCTACATCCACAATACCGATTACGGTTTCCTGCGCACCACGCTGGCGGGCGATGTGCTGGATAACAGCAACGGCGTTCTGTGGGACATCGGCTGGTTGTACAACTACAACAACGGTGCGCTGAGCGTCACGCCAGGCATTGGTGTTGAGTGGGCCAGCGATAACCTGAACCAATACTACTACGGTGTGTCGCGTTCCGAAGCGCGTCGCAGCGGGCTGAAAAGCTACGATCCGGATAATGGCTGGAGCCCGTACCTTGAGCTTACGGTCAGCTACCGTCTGACGGATAGCTGGACCGTGTACGGCTCGGGCCGTTACACCCATCTGTCGGATGAGATCAAAGACAGCCCGATGGTGGACAAATCCTGGGGCGGACTGTTATCCACCGGGGTGACGTACCGCTTCTGATTGTGCAGTTGAATAGCGCGATCTGTGCAATAAAACAGGGCCATTGGCCCTGTTTTACTTTACGGTGAAACGTTTAGCAGGAGGAGAAGATGGCAGACAAAAAAGTGGTTTTTGCAGGCCAGGTTTCGCAGCCCGCCATTGGCCAGGGCACCTGGTACATGGGGGAAAACGCGCGGCTGCGCCAGAAAGAAGTGGATGCGCTGCGCGCGGGTATCGATCTGGGATTAACGTTGATTGATACGGCGGAAATGTATGCCGACGGCGGAGCGGAAGAGGTGGTCGGCGAAGCCTTACAGGGCGGTTTACGTGACAAGGTGTTCCTGGTTTCCAAAGTTTATCCGTGGAATGCCGGCGGCAAGAAGGCAATCGCTGCTTGCGAAGCCAGCCTGCGTCGCCTGAAAACAGAGGTTCTCGATCTCTATCTGCTGCACTGGCGCGGTAACTACTCCCTCGCTGAAACCGTCGAGGTAATGGAAACGCTGATCGCGCAGGGCAAAATACGCCGCTGGGGCGTTTCAAACCTGGATCACAGCGATATGCAGGAGCTGATGCGCGTGCGTGGCGGAGACGCCTGTGCGACAAATCAGGTGCTGTATCATCTTGGTTCGCGCGGCATTGAATATGATCTGCTGCCATGGTGCCAGCAACAGGCAATGCCGGTGATGGCCTATTGTCCGCTGGCTCAGGCTGGCCGCCTGCGCGATGGTTTGCTGGAAAACAGCACGGTGCGCGAGATTGCCGCAGCACATGGTGTCAGCGCTGCGCAAATTTTACTGGCTTGGGTGATTAGCCATCAGGGCGTGATTGCCATTCCCAAAGCATCCAGCGTGGAACATGTGCAGGAAAATGCGGCGGCATTAAATATCACGTTAAGCAGCGACGAATTAGCGCGGCTGGATAATGCTTTCCCGGCACCGGGTCGTAAAACGCCACTCGACGTGGTGTAACAGAAATAATAACCCTCTCCTGTCAGGAGAGGGTTGGCAGGATCAGCGTTTAACGACGCGGATGGTCTGCGCCAGGCGGGACGGTTTTTCTTCAGTGGTTTTCTGCGGCACGGTTGCGTTAACCGATTCCACACAGACAAACGTTTTGTAACCGTCATCCGGCATGTCAGCCATGCTGACAGAGAGTGCCGGGCCGGGGTTCCACGCCACGACATTTGCGTTATGGCTGTGGATGACTTCAATAGTGCGGTTAAGCGCGCTGTCGTGGATCAGGCTGCAGGCTTCTGCATTCAGATAGACGCGGTCGGTGCGATCCGGGAACGTCTGCACACCATCAGCCAGCACATCTTCTTTCGCATCGTTCACTTTGTCGATAAAGCGATCGCCAAGGCCACTCACTTTTACGGCTGCGATATCACCGACGTTGAAATAGGTGTGCAGTGCCGAGGTGGTTTCAAACTCACCGTGGGCTTCGAGCTCCATTTCGCAGGTCGCGCCCAGTTTGTAACGGGCATACACCGTAAAGTCGTGCGGCCAGAATTTGCGCGATGCATCGCTGCTCTGCAGTTCAAAGGTCAGCACTACGCCGCTGGCGTCTTCGTTATGCGCTTTCAGCGCCCACGGCAGATTGCGCGCAAAACCATGCGCTGGCAGGCCTTGTTGTTTTGCCGGGCCGAACCACGGCCAGCAAACCGGCACGCCGCCACGCAGCGCGACGCCATCTTTAAACGGTGTGTTGCCGCTCAGCCACAGAACGTCTTCTTCACCCTGCGGTTTCCAGGAAAGCAGATGAGCGCCCTGTAAGGCGAATGAACCTTTAACCTGCGGATGGTCGACGACGATAACGTCCAGCTCGTCCATTTTGCGCAGGGAGAGAGTAGGGGTAATTTGTTCGACTACCGGAAGTGCAAAAATTTTATTAATCATTAACGCAATCCTCTGTCTTCAAAACAAAAAAAGAGCGACCGAAGTCGCTCTTTCAGATCATGTTCTCATCTCAACTTATTTGGAGATGTGAGCGATCAGGTCCAGAACTTTGTTGGAGTAACCAGTTTCGTTGTCGTACCAGGAAACCAGTTTCACGAAGTTGTCGTTCAGTGCGATACCGGCTTTAGCATCGAACACTGAAGTGCAAACTTCGCCGTTGAAATCGGTAGAAACCACGTCGTCTTCGGTGTAACCCAGAACGCCTTTCATCGGGCCTTCAGAAGCGGCTTTGATGGCTTTCTTGATTTCTTCGTAGGACGCTGCTTTTTCCAGACGAACGGTCAGGTCAACAACGGATACGTTCGGAGTCGGAACGCGGAACGCCATACCAGTCAGTTTGCCGTTCAGTTCCGGCAGTACTTTACCTACAGCTTTAGCAGCACCGGTAGAGGACGGGATGATGTTCTGGGATGCGCCGCGGCCGCCGCGCCAGTCTTTGTGAGACGGGCCATCAACGGTTTTCTGCGTTGCGGTGGTCGCGTGAACAGTGGTCATCAGACCTTCGATGATGCCGAAGTTGTCGTTGATAACTTTTGCCAGCGGAGCCAGGCAGTTAGTGGTGCAGGAAGCGTTGGAAACGATGTCCTGGCCAGCATATTTGTCGAAGTTAGCGCCACGTACGAACATCGGGGTGTTGTCTTTGGACGGGCCAGTCAGAACAACTTTTTTCGCGCCAGCGGTGATGTGTTTACGAGCGGTTTCGTCGGTCAGGAAGATACCGGTAGCTTCAGCAACTACGTCAACGCCGATTTCGTTCCATTTCAGGTTAGCCGGGTCTTTCTCAGCAGTAACACGGATGGTTTTGCCGTTAACAACCAGGTGGCCGTCTTTCACTTCTACGGTACCGTTGAAACGACCGTGAGTGGAGTCATACTTCAGCATGTACGCCATGTATTCAGCGTCCAACAGATCGTTGATACCAACGATTTCGATGTCAGAACGTTCCTGAGCAGCACGGAAAACAATGCGACCGATACGGCCAAAACCGTTGATACCTACTTTGATAGTCATATATTCCACCAGCTATTTGTTAGTGAATAAAAGGTTGGCTGTAAAATTACAAAAACCTTACGCAGCGTCAAGCGGAATCGTGTCAATCATTGCGACAAATCAATCCTCCGCATAACCTTTGTTCGACTGACTCGCCTCACTCTTCCTTTGAGCATGCTCCCCATATAGGGGCGCCGCCTGGAATTTTAAAGGTCAGACAGGATAAAAATGTGAGATTAATCACAATTCACCGGCTGCTTTACCGCAACAAATAAGTTTAGAACAAAAGTTAACGCCGCAGTGTTAATGTTTTGTTAGAATCAGGCTGAAAAGTTGTCGAGTTTTTACCGTGAGGCGTGAGCAAATGGCGCATAATTCTTCTGAAGACGACCTGAAAAAAACACTGACTGAAATGCAGTTTTACGTGACGCAGAACCACGGCACTGAGCCGCCGTTCACCGGGCGTTTTCTGCATAACAAACGCGACGGGATTTATCACTGTCTGGTGTGTGACGCCGCGCTATTCAATTCGCAAACCAAGTATGATTCTGGCTGCGGCTGGCCAAGTTTCTTTGAGCCGGTGAGCGAAGATGCTATCCGCTATATTAACGATTATTCGCATGGCATGCAGCGTGTGGAAATCCGCTGTGGAAAATGTGATGCGCACCTGGGTCACGTCTTCCCGGATGGCCCACAACCGACCGGCGAACGGTATTGCGTCAACTCGGCTTCCCTGAGCTTTACCGATGACGAAAATGGCGATCGTTCTCAGGGTTGAAAAAACGATTCAGCAATTATTCCACGGAGTTTTCAAGATGAATCTCGATCAAATCGTTAACAGCATGACGCCGGAGATCTACCAGCGCCTGGTAACGGCCGTTGAGTTAGGGAAATGGCCGGATGGCGTTGCGCTTACGCAAGAGCAAAAAGAGAACAGTCTGCAACTGGTGATGCTGTGGCAGGCGCGTAATAACACGCAGGCGCAGCATATGACCATTGATACCAACGGCCAGATGGTGATGAAAAGTAAGCAGCAATTAAAAGAGGATTTTGGCATCTCGCCAAAGCCGATCGCGACGTTTAAATCGTAAATCGCCATGCCGGAGGCGCAATGCCAGCCGGCATGGGCATTATCAGGCGTGCGTTTCCTGCCAGTCCGCGAGCGTATAGAGCGTCGCGCCAGCCGCTGACATCTCCATAAACGCCTGCGTACTGTCCTGCGGATTCAGGTTCACGCCACGGCAACCATCGGTAATGACATTCACCTGATATCCCAGTTGTAGCGCATCCAGCACGGTAAATTTCACGCAGTAATCGGTGGCTAAACCGAGTATTACCAGCTCGCGAATGCCGTGCTGCTGCAACCAGGTGTGCAGGGCGGTTTCCTGACGATGGCCGTTATCGAAAAACGCGCTGTAACTATCAATCAGCGGGTTTTCGCCTTTGTAAAACACTGCGTCGATAGCTTTCTGGTTTAGCAATGGATGCAGCGCCGCGCCCTCGCTATTTTGTACACAATGATCGGGCCAAAACGTTTGGGCTAACCCAGCCAGTTTACCGGCTGTGAACGGCGCGACGTGGTGCTGACTGGCGAAACTGCCATGTCCCGCCGGATGCCAGTCCTGGCTTGCCACGATGGCATCACCGCGTGTTTTACACCACGTCATCATGGCATTAGCAATATCGACCGTGCTGTCACCTTCCTCCACTGCCAGCGCGCCGCCAGCGCAAAAATCATTCTGAATATCGACCAGCAGCAGTGCGCGTTGCGTCATACGAGCCTCCTCATTCATCCGGCGTCAGTTCACCGCGCAGGTTTTGTGTCATGGCGGTGCGAATGGCATCAGCGTCCAGATCCTGGCTTAACAGGTAGTGAAGCTTTGTCAACGTCGCTTCCACTGTCATATCTGCGCCGCCAATCACGCCTGCGTGGGCGAGGGCGTTGCCGGTGGCGTAGCCGCCCATGTTGACCTTGCCGGACATACATTGTGTCAGGTTGACCACGACAATGCCGCGGGCGCTGGCTTCCTGTAGCTCTTTCAGAAACTCTTCGTTTTGCGGCGCATTACCCACGCCGTAAGAACGAAGGATCAGCGCTTTTACCGGCTGGCGCAGGAAGTTACGCACCACATCGGCGGAGATACCTGGATAAATCGTTACCACGCCAATCGGCTGCGGAGTGATCGGGTGGACAACCAGTTCGCCAGTGGTGTGCGGCGCGGGCGGCGTGCCCAGGCGGCGAATATGGATACCCGCTTCCAGTAGCGGCGCAAGGTTAGGCGAAGCGAACGCGTCGAAACCATCAGCATGCGCTTTGGTGGTGCGGTTGCCGCGATACAGACGGTTATTGAAGAACAGCGTGACTTCGTTAATCGGGAAATTAGCCGCCACATATAACGCATTCAGCAGGTTGATCTGTCCATCGGAACGCAGTTCGGCGAGCGGGATTTGTGACCCTGTCACAATGACCGGTTTGCCTAAGTTTTCCAGCATAAACGACAGTGCCGACGCGGTGTAGGCCATCGTGTCTGTACCATGCAGAATGACAAAACCATCGTAATCGTCATAGTGCGCTTTCACATCGTCTGCAATATGTTGCCAGTCTTCCGGTGTCATATCGGACGAATCCATCAGCGGCTCATATTCATGGATGGTGAAATCAGGCATTTCGGGGCGATGGAACTCAGGCATCAGCGCCAGTTGACGTTGCAGGTGACCGGAAACCGGCACATAGCCGTGTTCTGAGCGTTGCATACCGATAGTCCCGCCCGTGTAGGCAACGTAAATGGATTTTTTTTGCATAGTTATATTCTGGCTTCATCAAAAAAATCCCCTCCGGTGGAGGGGACGTGGTCAGGTGATTTTAGCGGATATTGGCGCAATTCAGACAGAGCGCATAACGATTTTGTGGATCGTTAAACACCGCCAGTTTGTCGGTTTCAGCTTTCATCTCCAGCGCAGCGCTCGCCAGCGGCGCGGGCAGGTATGCCTGCAATGCCTTTGGCAGCATGGCGCTTACCGAACCGGACATACTATCCATTAGCCGATCAAAGAAAGTTGGCTCTTCCTCGTAGTAATCGATATGCCACTGTTTCAGTTTCGCAAGCTCAGCCGCTTTCGCCAGCGCGTCGTCGAAATCGCCCAACGCATCGACCAGCCCGTTATTTTTCGCATCCTGGCCGGTCCAGACGTGGCCCTGAGCAATTTTATCAATCTGCTCAGGCGTGCTGTTGCGCGACTGCGCCACCAGCGTGATAAAGCGTTTGTAGCCATTCTCGATGCTCAACTGCATCATTTGCGAAACTTCGTCCGGCAGCGCTTTGGTCATGCTGACATCTGCCAGCGGCGAGGTTGCTACGCCATCAGTATGTACGCCGATACTGTCGAGGCTTTTTTCCAGCGTGTTGATAACACCGAAGATACCAATCGAGCCGGTCAGCGTGCTGGCACTGGCGACAATGTAATTCGCCGGTGTTGAGATCCAGTAACCGCCAGAGGCCGCCATGCCGCCCATCGAAACCACGACCGGTTTACCTGCCGCGCGGGCTGCCGCCAGCTCGGAGCGAATCACTTCCGATGCGCTGACGCTGCCGCCAGGGCTATTGACGCGCAGCACAATGGCTTTCACTTTTGGATCCAGACGTGCATCGCGGATCTGCGCGGCAGTGGTATCGCCGCCTACGTTCCCTGGGGTTTCCTCGCCATCCATAATCGCGCCGTTAGCGAAAATTACCGCCACGGTATCGCCAACATCGCTTGGTTTTTTCGCCTGGTAATCATACATGCTGACCGCGCGGAAGTTCTTATCCTCCGTGCTCCAGCCAAACTGTTTAACCATCGCTTTTTCCGCATCGGTGGCGGAACCCAGTTCATCCACCAGTTTGTTGTCCAGCGCATACTTCGCCGTGTCGCCATCTACTTTACGCAGGCCATCCAGCATCGCTTGTGCGCCAGGGAAGACTTGCTGCGCGGTGATTTGGCGGTTAGCGGCAACGGTGTTGAGGTAGTTCTGCCACAACTCATTAATCCAGCGGCTATCTGCATCGCGGGCTGCCGGGGACATATCATCGCGAATAAATGGCTCAACGGCGGATTTATAGGTTCCGACACGGAATACGTGGGTGGTGACTTTCAGCTTATCAAGCAGCGATTTGTAGTAGAGGCCATTGGTGGCAAAACCATGCAGATCAACGACGCCCTGCGGCGACAGCCAGATCTTGTTGGCGAAGCTGGCAAGGTAATACTGGCCCTGACTGTAGTTATCGCCCACGGCATAAACCGGCTTACCGCTGTCGCGGAATTCGCGCAGCGCTTTGCCGATATACTGCATCGACGGTTGATCGGCACCGGCAAAATTTTTCAGATCCATCACAATCCCGGTGATATTCCGGTCATGCTGCGCCTGGCGAATGGTGTCGACGATGTCAAACAGTGAGTTTTCCTGCAGGCGATCGGAGCTGGCACCAAACAACTGGCGACCCAGTGCGCCAAGCCGGCTGCTGGCGGAGGTTTTGTCCACCACCACGCCGGAAATATCCAGCAGCAATGCGCCCCGACTGTTGCTGCTGGTTTTACTGTCGCTCATTTGCATCCACACGCCCGCGACAACCAACACCAACAAAATAAAGAAAAGATTCAGCACCAGCTTGCGGATAAAGTTCAGCAATCGCCAGCTCCACTTGAAAAAACCGGCAATAATACGCCAAAGGGTTCGCATGTATTCTCCCTGGTAGTTAACGACCACCGCTGCCCGAGCGGCAAAGTGTGGTTATCCTAATTACCCCGCCGCCACTTGTCAGCAGGAATCGCCTTCGGCGCTGTAACAATTTCTACGCCCGTGTTAATTTTGTGAACAAATTTCAATACAGGAGTTTAACTAATGGACGCACTTGAGCTGCTCGTCAATCGTCGTAGCGCATCCCGGCTGGCAGAACCGGCCCCGGCAGGTGAACAACTGGATAACATTTTGCGTGCGGGCATGCGCGCGCCGGATCACGGTACGCTGCAGCCGTGGCATTTTTTTGTCATCGAAGGGGAAGGGCGCGAACGGTTCAGTCAGACGCTGGAGCAGGCCGCGGTTGCCGCAGACCAGGATGAAAAAGGTATCGAAAAAGCGCGTACATCGCCTTTTCGCGCGCCGTTGATCATTGTGGTGGTGGCGAAATGCGACGTTCACCATAAAGTCCCGCAGTGGGAACAGTTGCTTTCTGCTGGCTGCGCGGTAATGGCAATGCAGATGGCGGCGCTGGCGCAGGGGTTTAACGGTATCTGGCGCACAGGCCCGCTGACCGACAGTCCGGTGGTTCGCCAGGCGTTTGACTGCCGCGAACAGGACAAAATTGTTGGTTTTCTGTATCTCGGTACACCGCAGTTGAAAGCCTCGACCACTGTCACCGTACCGGATACCACGCCGTTTGTGACACGTTTCTAAGCTCTGCCTGATATCGGACGGCTGCGACAACTCTGCCGCAGCCGTTTTCTTTTAACGTCCAGTTTGATTTCGCTGATAACAACGCGAAAGGATCACAGCGAAGCACGCCCGTTCGGGCGCACTGTTTATTTACGCTGTGCGGCAAACTCGTCTTTGGCTTTCTGCAATTGTTGCTGGAACGCCGGGTTGGTATGCAAAGTGGCAACGACAGCAGAACCGACAATGCGCGCCGCGTCCACGTCACTTTGCCAGTGGTAGCCACAGATCACCCGGCTTTGACCCAGGTCGTAGCCGCGTTTGAGGATCTGATCCTGACGCTGTGGATTAATCTCTGCCAGTACCAGTGCGGTCGCCCAACCGATCGAGGTATGGCCGGACGGATAAGAGCCGTTTTTCGCCAGTGAATCCTGCTCTTTGGTGTTGCAGGTTGGTACGCCGTAGAAGGCAAACGGGCGGGTACGCATATATTTTTGCTTCGCGCCGCGCGTTGCCAGATCGCCCGCATCTTCGATCATATTGGTCAACAGTTTATGCAACTGCGGGGAGTCTTTCTCGGTGATGGGTGAGCCAAATGCGCCAGAGAAGGCGTTTGCCACGCCGCCGCTGCTCAGGTTGGCGTCTTCCGCTGCCTGTTTGCCGCGCTCGGTGCTACGCAGCAAGCGGCCCTGTTCGTACATTGCCTGATCGTTTAAAAACGCGATGCTACCGACTTCCGGCGGCGGTGGTAACAGCGCCAGGCTATCAATCGCCTGCGCATTTTTCAGGTAGTAAAGATCAGGTTTGGTGGTGGCGTCATTCCCGGATGGAACCAGAGCAAAAGCGCTGGTAGAGAGCAAACTAGCAAGACAAAACGCGATGATATTTTTTTTCATGAGCGGTTCCTTTGTGTAAAAAGCGTCCGTAGCCCTCAGTGGCTGCTGTCATATTTTTGTCATAAAATGCCAAAAAGAACATTGCGGTGACTCGCAAAATGGCCGATGTAGTTATTGGGATGATGTTTACGAGCAAAAAATCATCGCACGTGATGTCTGTTTCGTTTGCTTAATGAGCAATAACGCGCGAAATCAGATTGCCAGACTTACCAGCTCAGCATTTGGGCGCTACCATAGCGCGATTGCAATGACAGGAGATGTCCATGAGCGAGCAAGCCATTCGTTTAACGCAATACAGCCACGGAGCCGGTTGCGGTTGTAAAATTTCCCCCAAAGTGCTGGATACCATTCTGCATAGCGAGCAGGCGAAGTTTCTCGACCCGAACCTGCTTGTCGGCAACGAAACGCGTGATGACGCCGCCGTTTACGATTTGGGTAACGGTACCTGCATTATCAGCACCACCGACTTCTTTATGCCGATTGTCGATAACCCCTTCGATTTTGGCCGCATTGCCGCGACCAACGCCATTAGCGATGTTTTCGCGATGGGCGGCAAACCGATTATGGCGATTGCCATTCTGGGCTGGCCACTCGACAAACTGGCACCGGAAATCGCGCGTGAGGTGATCGACGGTGGGCGTTTTGCCTGCCAGCAGGCCGGGATTGCGCTGGCGGGCGGTCACTCAATCGACGCGCCGGAGCCGATTTTTGGCCTTGCCGTAACCGGCGTGGTGCCAACCGAACGCGTGAAGAAAAACAGTACCGCCCAGGCGGGTTGCAAACTGTTCCTCACCAAGCCGCTGGGCATTGGCGTATTAACCACGGCGGAGAAAAAATCGCTGCTTAAACCGGAACACGTTGGTCTGGCAACGGAAGTGATGTGCCGCATGAACCTTGCCGGTGCCGCCTTTGCCGGGATCGACGGCGTAAAAGCGATGACCGATGTCACCGGCTTTGGCCTGCTCGGTCACCTGAGCGAAATGTGTCAGGGCGCTGGCGTACAGGCGCAGGTCTGGTATCAGGATGTGCCGAAATTGCCAGGTGTTGAAGAGTATATTGCCCAGGGCGCCGTGCCGGGCGGTACCCAGCGTAACTTCGCCAGCTATGGTCATCTGATGGGTGAGATGCCCACGGCGGTGCGCGATTTGCTGTGCGATCCGCAAACGTCCGGCGGCTTGCTGCTGGCGGTGGCACCGGGTTCGGAAGAGGAAGTCAAAGCCACGGCTGCGGAATACGGAATTCACCTGAGCGCGATTGGTGAGCTGGTTAGCGCTCGCGGCGGTCGCCCGATGATTGAGATCCGTTAATCCTATGCGGTTATTTATTGCCGAAAAGCCCAGTCTGGCGCGTGCCATTGCCGATGTGCTGCCGAAGCCGCATCGCAAAGGTGACGGCTATATTGAGTGCGGTAATGGTCAGGTGGTGACCTGGTGCATTGGTCACCTGCTTGAGCAGGCGCAGCCGGATGCCTATGACAGCCGCTATGCGCGCTGGAATCTGGCCGATCTTCCGATCGTGCCGGAAAAGTGGCAGCTGCAGCCGCGTCCGTCGGTGCTGAAGCAAATCAATGTTATCAAACGCCTGCTCGCCGATGCCGAACAGGTGGTGCACGCCGGTGACCCGGATCGTGAAGGGCAGTTACTGGTTGATGAAGTGATTGATTACCTGCAACTGCCAGCCGAAAAACGCCAGCAGGTGCAACGCTGCCTGATTAACGATCTCAATCCGCAGGCGGTGGAGCGGGCGATTGAGCGCCTGCGGGCAAATAGCGAATTTATTCCGTTGTGCGTGTCGGCGCTGGCGCGCGCCCGTGCCGACTGGCTCTACGGCATCAATATGACCCGCGCGTATACGCTGCTGGGGCGCAACGCCGGTTATCAGGGCGTGCTCTCCGTGGGGCGCGTGCAGACGCCGGTGCTGGGGCTGGTGGTGCGCCGCGACGAAGAAATTGAGAACTTCGTGGCGAAAGATTTCTTTGAGGTGAAAGCGCATATCGTCACGCCTGCCGGGGAGCGCTTTACCGCCCTGTGGCAGCCGAGCGAAGCGTGTGAGCCTTATCAGGACGATGAAGGGCGCCTGTTGCATCGCCCGCTGGCGGAGCATGTGGTGAACCGCATTAGCGGCCAACCCGCGCTGGTAACGGCCTATAACGATAAACGGGAATCAGAACTCGCGCCGCTGCCGTTTTCGCTTTCCGCACTGCAAATTGAAGCGGCAAAACGTTATGGGCTCAGTGCGCAGAACGTGCTCGATATTTGCCAGAAACTCTACGAAACCCACAAGCTGATCACCTATCCGCGTTCTGATTGCCGGTACTTACCGGAAGAGCACTTCGCCGGGCGACACGCGGTGATGAATGCGATTGGCGCGCATGCTCCGGATCTGTTGCCGCAGCCGGTGGTGAACCCGGACACGCGCAACCGCTGCTGGGACGATAAAAAAGTTGATGCGCACCATGCGATTATCCCAACGGCCCGCGCTTCGAAGGTCAATCTCAGCGATAACGAAGCCAATGTTTATAACCTGATCGCTCGCCAGTATTTAATGCAGTTTTGTCCGGATGCGGTGTTCCGCAAATGCCAGATCGATCTTGATATCGCCAACGGCAAGTTTATCGCCAAAGCGCGTTTTCTGGCGGAGGCCGGATGGCGCACGCTGCTTGGTTCGAAAGAGCGCGATGAAGAGAACGACGGCACGCCGCTGCCGGTGGTGGCAAAAGGCGACGAATTGCTGTGCGAAAAAGGCGAAGTGGTCGCGCGCCAGACCCAGCCGCCGCGCCACTTTACTGATGCAACATTGCTGTCGGCGATGACCGGGATTGCGCGGTTCGTGCAGGATAAAGATCTAAAGAAAATTCTGCGTGCTACCGATGGGCTGGGCACCGAGGCGACGCGCGCCGGTATTATCGAACTGTTGTTCAAGCGCAGTTTTCTGGTGAAGAAAGGGCGTTACATCCACTCGACCGAACCGGGCCGGGCATTGATCCACTCGCTGCCGGAGATGGCGGCACGCCCCGATATGACCGCGCACTGGGAGTCGGTGCTGACGCAAATCAGTGAGAAAGAGTGCCGTTATCAGGACTTTATGCAGCCGCTGGTCGGTACGCTGCACGAACTGATTCACCAGGCGCGTAACACGCCGGTGCGTCAGTTCCGTGGGCTGGTGGCACCGGGCGGCGAGAAGACAAAACCGTTTGCCAAAGGTCGGGGGAAGAAACGCCCGCCATCAGCAGAGGCGGGCGGTGACGCGGCGTCTCCGGCTGGATAACGCGTTTTCGCTGTTACCCGGCCTGCACATCAAATTACGCCCTGCGCCAGCATCGCGTCGGCGACTTTCACGAAGCCCGCAATGTTGGCACCGCGCACATAGTGCGTCTGTTTGCCTTCGCCGCCGTACTCAACGCAAGCCTGGTGAATATCCAGCATGATGTGGTGCAGACGCGCATCCACTTTTTCCGCTTTCCAGCCCATACGCGCGGCATTCTGCGCCATCTCCAGACCGGAGGTGGCAACCCCGCCTGCATTCGCCGCTTTCCCCGGTGCGAACAGCACGCCCGCTTCGAGAAACAATTCTGTGGCATCAATGGTGGTGGGCATATTTGCACCTTCCGCCACGGCTTTTACGCCGTTGGCAATCAACACGCGCGCCGCATCGGTATCCAGCTCATTTTGCGTGGCGCACGGCAACGCGATGTCAACCGGCACTGACCATGGCTGCTTGCCTTCGAGGTATGTCAGACCAAATTCCCGCGCGTAATCGGCTATACGACCGTCGCGGCTGGCTTTGATCTCGCACAGGCGGGCGAGTTTTTCGTGGTTAAACCCGGCTTCATCCACCACGGTACCGGCAGAGTCCGACGCGGTGATCACCCGTGCGCCGAAGGCCATCGTTTTTTCTATCGCGTATTGCGCCACGTTGCCGGAGCCGGAAACCGCGACGCGCATCCCTTCAAAGCTAAGACCGTGACGCTTGAGCATCGCTTCGGTGAAATAGACCAGGCCGTAACCGGTCGCTTCCGGGCGGATCAGACTGCCGCCAAATGAAAGTCCCTTCCCGGTAAACACGCAGGCGGTATTGTTGGAGAGCTTTTTCATCATCCCGGTCATAAAACCGACTTCGCGGGCGCCAACGCCAATATCTCCGGCGGGCACGTCGGTATCCGCGCCAAGATGGCGATACAGTTCGCTTATCAGCGCCTGGCAGAAACGCATCACTTCGCCATCGCTTTTGCCTTTTGGATCGAAATCACTGCCGCCTTTGCCACCGCCCATAGGCAGGGTAGTGAGCGCATTTTTGAATGTTTGTTCGAAGCCGAGGAATTTGAGGATCGATAAATTCACCGACGGGTGAAAACGCATGCCACCTTTATAGGGGCCAATGGCCGAACTGAACTGTACGCGCCAGGCGCGGTTAACCTGCACCTGATTGCGGTCATCAACCCAGGCGACGCGAAACTGAATTACGCGCTCCGGTTCAACAAGGCGTTCAAGTAACGACATCTGGCGGTAACGCGGGTGAGCTTCAAGGAAGGGCCAGAGGGTGGTCATCACTTCACGAACGGCCTGGGAGAACTCCGGCTGGTGCGGGTCGCGCTGTTCGACATACTGGAGAAATGATGCAAGAGAGTGCGTCTGATCCATAGATATAAGTGTCTCTTATTGTTGTGGTGAATTTGTTGTGATGGTGGTGCGCAAAAAGCAGGCACTTTTGGACTATAACATTCGCAAGGTTGCATGCTGCAAGGGAAAAATCCGCACACCAGGCAAATTAATAATTGGCAACATGTCATAACTAAAAACGATGATCGGCGAAATTAAAGTCCTGACGCAGAGATCCGTTATAGTAATGAGTGGCGTCAATCAGAAAGGACAAATTATGACCCGAATTAAGTGGATAGCAGCAGCGTTACTGGTCGCTGCGTCAACCAGCGCGCTGGCGGAACGTTTACCGTCGCCGGGGATTGAGGTGAATGTACCGCCGGAAGTGTTCAGCTCCGGTGGACAAACGCAGACCACGCAGCCCTGCATGCAATGCTGCGTGTACGGTAATCAAAACTACAGCGAAGGGGCGGTTATCAAAACCGAGGGCGTGTTATTACAATGCCAGCGCGATGAGAAAGCCATTTCCACTAACCCGCTGGTGTGGCGGCGCGTGAAGCCATAAACGCTTCCAGCAGCGGAATATCCGCCGGAGCCAGCGGCAGTGTCAGCGCTTCGGCGGGTAAGCACCACAACAACGCCCGGTGATAGTGGCGTACCGGTTCACCGCGAAAATTCTCCACATGCCAGGCGTGCAAATGAATCAGCCGCCCGGAAACTTCCCGCTGATGGCTGGCAACATAGCGCGCAGGCTCGGCGTCAATACCCAACTCTTCCCGCAACTCGCGCGTTAGCGCCTGCGGCTGTGTTTCCCCGGCTTCAACCTTGCCACCGGCAAATTCCCACAGACCGGCCTGATCGGCATGGTCGGGGCGCTGTGCCAGTAAAATTTTGCCGTCGCGCTCAATGATGGCGGCCACGACATCCAGGGTTTTCAGAAGGGTCATTACTGCGTTCCGTGAGTGTGCTGGCTCCATTCGAACCAGCCGCCATCATACACGGCGATATCCGCCCAGCCGAGCGCGCGGGCAATAAAAAAGGCAAACGAGGCGCGCCAGCCAGTGCCGCAATAAAAAATTACCGGATTATCGCCAGTGATGCGCTGTTGTTGCCAGAGTGCTGCGATCTCTGACGGGTTGCGCACCGTGCCGTCTGCATTGTGAAAGTTGGTAATCAACTGGCTGTCGCCTGCTGCCAGCCCCCAGCGAGCACCGGGAATATCGCCGACTGCGGCGATATAGTCATAACCGCTTGTCTGACCGCTAAACTCAGGCCAACTGCGGATACTGACCAGCAACGTATCGGGCTGCGCCAGCCGCTGTTGGGTTTGCACCATATTGAGCAGTAGCTCAGGTTGCGCCGGGATACGCACGCCGAAATCCCTTTGCGGTTTAACGCCTGGCGCTGCGCCGATTTCTTCGGCTAAACCGGTGCGTAGCCAGCTCTGCCAGCCGCCATCCAGTAAGCGAACATCCCTGATCCCGGCATATAACAAAATGTGTGCCATCCGCTCCGCCGCATAATTGCCTCGGCCGTAAAGGATGACGGTACTCTCCGCGCGCAGGTCATGATTGAGTAGCACATGGCGTAATTGATCGGGCTTGAGTACATTCCACAGCGGCAAGCTTTCTACTTCGCGGGTGTCAATATAATCCGCGCCGGGAATATGCCCGGCGCGATAGAGGTGTTCAGCGTCACATCCCACCTCCAGCAGCCGCCATTCGCCCTCCGGGGTAGCTGTGACCGGGCGATGTTGCAGCAGATCCGCCAGCCACGTTGCGCAAACCCACGGAGAAGGCGCGGGCGCCATCGGTCAGACCTTAAATTTGGCCCACACCGGTGCGTGGTCGGATGGTTTTTCCATGCTGCGAATGTCGTAATCAATACCCGTCTCAATGCAGCGCTCCGCCAGCGGTTGGCTTGCCAGCAGTAGATCGATACGCAGGCCACGGTTATCGTCGAAGCCTTTTGAGCGGTAATCAAACCACGAGAAGCGATCCTGCGTTTCCGGGTTAGCTTCGCGGAAGGTATCCACCAGCCCCCAGCCTTTCAGGCGCTCCATCCATTCGCGCTCTTCCGGCAGGAAAGAGCATTTGCCGGTGCGCAGCCAGCGTTTGCGATTCTCTTCGCCGATACCGATATCAAGGTCTGTCGGGCTGATGTTCATATCGCCCATGATCAACACCGGTTTTGTTTTATCGAGTTCTGTATCGAGGTAGGTTTGCAAGTCCTGGTAGAACTTCTCTTTCGCCGGGAATTTCAGCGGGTGGTCGCGGCTTTCGCCCTGCGGGAAATAACCGTTAATCACCGTGATATCGCCGATAGGCGAGGGGATCTCCGCCATGATAATGCGGCGCTGCGCTTCTTCACCGTCGTTCGGCCAGCCGCGGCGCACGGAAATCGGCGTCTCTTTGGTCAGTAACGCAACGCCGTAGTGGCCTTTCTGTCCGTGATAAAAAACGTTGTAACCCAGCCGTGCGACATCTTCGAGCGGAAACATATCGTCGTGGACTTTGGTCTCCTGCAGGCCGATGACGTCCGGCTGATGTTGCTCAACCAGCGCTTCAAGCTGGTGAGGGCGGGCACGCAGGCCATTGATATTAAAAGAGACGAATTTCATAGTCGCAGCCATATAGCAGAGTGAAAGATGCAGAGATGTTAGCAGAATTTACATTTAACCACCGCCACTTATTGATATTGCCACCGCCGATGCGTACTGGCGCAATACGCGCCCTTATTTAGGGCGAAATGCACTAATACAGGGCGCAGGATGTAAATTAATTTCGCTGATGATCACAGTTCTATAATTAAAATTTCTAATTGCATAAACAGGCGTCTTTATTCCCTCTCCACCTCGTTTGGATCTCTGGTTATTCACTTTTTATGCAAATAAAGTGAATGGCGATAGGTTTTAAGTTGTTGAAATTTCGTTGTCGTAAGCCGTTTATGCATTTTTATCGCTGGCTGGCACGAACCGTGCAATCTACATTTACAGCGAAAACGTTCATATTCGTTAACATTTTATCAACTATTTATTTACCGGATGAGGTCGCTATGTCTCTGTCAATTACGCGTGAAAATTTTGATCAATGGATGTTGCCTGTCTACGCGCCTGCGCCTTTTATTCCGGTACGCGGTGAAGGTTCCCGCCTGTGGGATCAGCAGGGTAAAGAGTATGTCGACTTTGCCGGAGGGATTGCGGTGAATGCGCTGGGGCATGCGCATCCCGTGCTATGTAAAGCGCTCAGCGAGCAGGCGGCGAAGTTCTGGCATACCGGCAACGGCTATACCAACGAGCCGGTACTGAAACTGGCGAAACGCCTGCTGGAGGCGACCTTTGCCGATCGCGCCTTCTTTTGTAACTCCGGTGCTGAGGCAAATGAAGCGGCGCTGAAGCTGGCGCGCAAATATGCCCACGATACATTCGGCCCGCAAAAAAGCGGCATTGTTGCCTTCAAGAATGCGTTCCATGGACGCACCTTATTTACCGTCAGCGCGGGCGGGCAACCGGCTTATTCGCAAGATTTTGCGCCGTTGCCGCCGCAAATCCAGCATGCGCAGTTCAACGATCTTGCCTCTGCCAGCGCACTAATTAATGACGACACTTGCGCTGTCATTGTCGAGCCGATGCAGGGTGAAGGCGGCGTGGTGCCTGCCAGCCAGGCGTTTTTGCAAGGGTTGCGCGAGCTGTGCACCCGCCATAACGCGCTGCTGATTTTTGATGAAGTGCAAACCGGCGTTGGCCGTACCGGCGAGCTGTATGCCTATATGCATTACGGCGTGACGCCGGATGCGCTGACCACGGCAAAAGCGTTGGGCGGCGGTTTCCCGATTGGCGCGATGCTGACCACCGAACAGTTTGGCAAAGTGATGAATGTCGGCACCCACGGTACGACTTACGGCGGTAACCCGCTGGCTGGTGCGGTAGCCGGTGCGTTGCTCGATATCGTCAACACACGGGAAACCCTGATTGGCGTGAAGCAGCGTCATCAATGGTTTACGGAGCAGCTAGCGGCGATCAATGACCGTTATCACCTGTTCAGTGAAATCCGCGGCTTAGGGTTGCTGATTGGTTGTCAGCTGGCACCTGAGTATGCCGGAAAAGCAAAACAACTTTCACAACTGGCGGCGGCAGAAGGCGCAATGGTATTGATTGCCGGTGGCAATGTGCTTCGCTTTGCTCCGGCGTTGAATATCAGCGAAGACGAGATCCGCGACGGGCTTGCGCGCGTTGCCCGCGCCTGTGAAAAATTCATTGCGGAGAGCGCATCATGATGGTGATCCGTCCTGTCGCCGAAGGCGATTTACCGGCGCTGATGCGGCTAGCCGGGAAAACCGGTGGCGGCCTGACGTCGTTGCCGGTTGATGAAGCAACGCTTGCTGCGCGTATTGAGCGTTCACGCCGTACCTGGCAAGGCGAGTTGCCGAAGGGTGAGCAGGGGTATGTTTTTGTGCTGGAAGAGACGCAAAGCGGCGAGGTGGCGGGGATTTGCGCCATTGAGGTCGCGGTGGGTCTGAACGATCCCTGGTATAACTACCGGGTCGGGACACAGGTGCATGCCTCGAAAGAGTTGAATGTCTATAACGCGCTACCGACGCTGTTTCTCAGTAACGACCACACCGGTAGCAGCGAACTCTGCACACTGTTTCTCGATCCCGCGTGGCGTAAAGAGGGCAACGGTTATCTGTTGTCAAAATCCCGCTTTCTGTTTATGGCGGCATTCCGCGAGCGCTTCAATGAGAAAGTAGTAGCCGAGATGCGCGGCGTGATTGACGAGCACGGTTATTCGCCCTTCTGGGAGAGTCTGGGCAAGCGTTTCTTTTCGATGGAGTTCAGCCGGGCGGATTACCTGTGCGGCACCGGGCAAAAAGCCTTTATCGCAGAGCTGATGCCCAAGCACCCTATTTATACCCACTTCCTTTCACAAGAGGCGCAAGAGGTGATCGGCGAGGTGCATCCACAAACGGCACCGGCCCGTGCGGTGCTGGAAAAAGAGGGCTTTCGCTACCGTAACTACGTTGACATTTTTGATGGCGGGCCGACGCTCGAATGCGATGTCGACCGGGTGCGGGCGATTCGCAAAAGCCGCCTGGTTACCGCGGGTGAAGGCCAGCGCGCACCGGGTGAATGGCCCGCATGTATGGTCTCCAATGAGCAGTACCAGCAATTTCGCGCCATGCTTATTTACGCGGATCCAAACACCGAGCGTTTGTTATTAACGGCAGCCGAACTGGATGCGCTGAAGTGCCAGCCGGGCGATACCGTGCGGCTGGTACGCCTGTGTGCCGAAGAGAAAAGTGGCGAGGAGAAAGCAAAATGAGTTTATGGATTAAAGGTGACTGGGTCACAGGCCAGGGCGAACGTCGTATCAAAACCAACCCGGTAAGCCACGAAGCGCTGTGGCAGGGCTTTGATGCCGATAACGAGCAAGTCGCTCTGGCGTATCAGGCCGCGCGCGACGCTTTCCCGCAGTGGGCGCGGCTGACTTTTACGGAGCGCCAGGCCATTGTCGAGAAATTCGCGGCGCTGCTGGAGACCAACAAAGCGGCGCTGGCCGAAATCATCGCCCGCGAAACCGGTAAGCCGCGCTGGGAAGCGGCGACCGAAGTAGCGGCGATGATTAACAAAGCCTCGATATCGGTAAAGGCGTACCACACGCGCACCGGGGAACAACACACTGAGATGGCTGATGGTGCCGCGACATTGCGCCATCGCCCGCACGGGGTGCTGGCTGTTTTCGGGCCGTACAACTTCCCTGGTCATCTGCCGAATGGGCATATTATCCCGGCGCTGCTCGCGGGTAATACTTTGATTTTTAAACCCAGCGAACTCACACCGTGGACCGGCGAAGCGGTGGTCAAACTCTGGGAGCAAGCGGGTTTGCCCGCAGGCGTGCTGAATCTGGTGCAGGGCGGGCGTGAGACCGGCCATGCGCTGAGCGCATTGCCGGGGCTGGACGGATTATTATTTACCGGCAGCGCCAATACGGGTTATCAACTTCACCGCCAGCTTGCCGGGCAGCCGGAGAAAATCCTTGCGCTGGAGATGGGGGGCAATAACCCGCTAATCGTTGAAGATCCTGATGATACCGATGCCGCTGTCCATCTGGCGATCCAGTCAGCATTTATTACCGCCGGGCAGCGCTGTACCTGCGCGCGTCGCTTACTGGTTAAACGTTCTAAAGCGGGCGATGATTTTCTGGCACGGCTGGTGGAAGTGAGTGCGCGGCTACAACCGCAAGCCTGGGATGCGGAACCTGCACCCTTTTTCGGCGGTTTGATTTCACCTCAGGCGGCGCAGCAGGTTTACCAGGCCTGGCAGGCGCACGAAGCGCGCGGCGGTAAAACTTTGCTGGCACCGCGCCTGTTGGCGGAAGGAACCTCGCTGCTGACGCCGGGGATTATCGAGATGACCGACGTTGCGGAAGTGCCAGATGAAGAAGTTTTTGGCCCGCTGCTGTGTGTCTGGCGCTATGACGATTATGATCAGGCGATCCGTATGGCGAACGACACGCGCTACGGGCTGGCCTGCGGGTTGATTTCCCCGGATCGGCAAAAATTTGATCAACTGCTGCTCCAGGCGCGCGCCGGGATCGTCAACTGGAACAAACCGTTGACCGGCGCGGCCAGTACCGCGCCGTTTGGCGGCGTGGGCGCGTCGGGTAACCATCGCGCCAGCGCATGGTATGCGGCGGATTACTGCGCCTGGCCGATGGCGAGCCTGGAATCTCCTGAGTTGGCGCTACCGCAGACGCTCAGCCCGGGGCTGGATTTCTCCCGCGAGGCGCAGCCATGAAAGCACGTGAGGTTAACTTCGATGGACTGGTTGGGCTAACGCACCATTACGCCGGATTATCTTTTGGTAATGAAGCCTCGACCAAACACCGCTTTCAGGTTTCTAACCCGAAACTGGCGGCAAAGCAGGGGCTACTGAAAATGAAAGCGCTCGCCGACGCGGGTTTCCCGCAGGCGGTGATCCCGCCGCAGGAGCGCCCCAATATCGCGGTCTTGCGACAGCTTGGTTTCAGCGGCAGCGATGAACAGGTGGTAGCAAAAGCTGCCGCACAAGCGCCGCAGATCCTCTCCGCTGCCAGCTCGGCATCGTCGATGTGGGTCGCAAACGCGGCTACCGTCTGCCCGTCGGCGGATGCGCTGGATGGCAAAGTGCATTTCACGGTTGCTAATCTGAATAATAAATTCCACCGCGCGATGGAAGCCCCGACCACAGAAGCGGTGCTGCGCGCCATCTTCCGCGATGAAACGTCGTTCGCGGTCCACCCGGCGCTGCCGCAGGTTGCGATGTTTGGCGATGAAGGTGCGGCGAACCATAACCGCTTTGGTGGTGATTACGGCGAAGCAGGCGTGCAACTCTTCGTTTATGGCCGGGAATACGCAAGCCTGGATGCCCCGGCGCGTTATCCGGCGCGCCAGACGCGAGAAGCCAGCGAGGCGGTGGCGCGTATCAACCAGGTGCGCGCGGAGCAGGTGGTTTTCGCCCGGCAAAACCCGGACGTTATCGATCTGGGCGTGTTTCATAACGATGTGATTGCCGTTTCGAACCGACAAGTCCTTTTTTGTCACGAACTGGCTTTTGCCGACCAGGCTAGTGTGCTGGTCGAGCTACACTCTAAAGTACCGGGATTTATGGCGATTGAAGTTCCGCAGCAGGCTGTTTCGGTTAGCGATGCGGTGGCAACGTATCTGTTTAACAGCCAACTGCTGAGTCGGGATGATGGCAGCATGATGCTGGTGCTGCCGCAGGAGTCACAGGAACATGCTGGTGTGTGGCGCTATCTGAACACACTGCTGGCGCAGGATAACCCAATCAGTGAGCTTAAAGTATTTGACCTGCGTGAGAGCATGGCGAACGGCGGTGGTCCGGCGTGTCTGCGCTTGCGTGTGGTGCTTACCGAGGCGGAGCTGCGTGCCGTTAACCCGGCGGTGATGATGAATGACAGTTTGTTTGCCACCCTCAATGACTGGGTGGATCGGTACTATCGCGATCGGCTGACGCAAGCGGATTTAGCCGATCCGCAGCTTTTGCGCGAGGGGCGGGAAGCGCTGGACCGATTAACGCAGTTGTTGAATCTGGGATCGGTGTATCCCTTCCAGCGTTAACCGGAGGCCGTATGGATAACTTTCTTGCTGCAACGCTTGCGGGCGATATCCCGCGAAAAATGTCAGGGGAGTCGGGCGGTATTCACTGGTTGTGGCATGAACAAGGGATTCTCGAACTTATCCCGAAACAATCCGTCGGGCGATCGTTGGTCATCTCGTGTGCTATCCACGGCAATGAAACCGCGCCGGTGGAGATGCTGGATCTGTTGCTTAAGAATGTCTTTGCGGGCGAACAACCGCTCACCTGGCGGCTGCTGGTGATCCTTGGAAACCCGCAGGCGCTGGCGCAAAACAAGCGATTTGTGCATAACGATCTCAACCGGATGTTTGGTGGGCGCTGGCAGCAACTGCCGCCCAACGATGAAACGGTGCGCGCCGCCCAGCTTGAACGGGCGGTAACGCATTTCTTTGCGGCGGGCGATGAAGTGCGCTGGCATCTGGATTTACACACTGCGATCCGCGGTTCGTACCATGTGCGCTTTGGTGTGTTGCCGCTGCGAGCAGAACCATGGGATGAACTGTTTCTGGAGTGGTTAGGCGCAGCCGGGCTGGAGGCGCTGGTATTTCATCAGGCGCCAGGCGGTACGTTTACGTACTACAGTTGCGAGCATTTTAACGCGCTGGCTTGCACACTGGAGCTTGGCAAAGCGTTGCCGTTTGGTGAAAACGATTTAAGCCAGTTCCAGCGTACGGCCTGGGCGCTGGCGGCGTTACTGGCGGGTGAGCCTGCGCCAGACACGGAAAATACGCCGCTGCGCTATCGGGTGGTGCAGCAACTGACTCGTCGCAGTGAAGCGTTCAAACTTTTTATGAGTGCCGATACGCTCAATTTTACGGCCTTCAGCGCGGGTACCTTGCTGGCAGAGGATCGCGGCGAGCGGTATGTGGTGCAACATGAGCAGGAGTATGTTTTGTTTCCGAATCCGAATGTTGCTATTGGTTTACGTGCCGGGCTAATGCTTGAGAAAATTAATTAAATAGCCAGCCCTGTTAACGCAGGGCTTATTTTTGTGGGTTTCTTAAATAAATTACAGAATTATCCTGGTGAAGCGCTTTATTAATAAATCACTTTGATTTAAGATTCTCAATAATTCCTTTCTAATCAGTCTGTTGAATATTTAATTTTCGACTCTCCACGGTTTATCCTTATTTCCTTCACATTTGACGTAAAAAGGGTCTTTACACTTTCATTGTTTTACCGTCGCTCTGATTAATTGACGATAAAGCCGGTAAAGTGAATAGCGTCAACACGGCAACCGCCGTAAGTAAAACCGAAGTAAGGAATAAAATTATGCGTAAATTGACTGCTCTGTTTGTTGCCTCTACCCTGGCTTTTGGCGCTGCAGGTCTTGCTCATGCTGCGGATACCACCGCCGCACCCGACGACGCGAAACCTATGATGCACCACAAAGGTAAAGGCCCGCACGACATGATGTTCAAAGGTCTGAATCTGACCGATGCGCAGAAACAGCAAGTCCGCGACATCATGAAAAGCCAGCGCGAAGAGATGAAACGCCCGCCGGTTGAAGAGATGCGCGCAATGCATGACATCATTACCAGCGACAGCTTTGACCGTGCGAAAGCCGAAGCGCAAATCACCAAAATGGAACAGCAGCATAAAGAAGGCATGCTGAAACGTATGGAGACGCAGAACAAGATTTACAACATTCTGACCCCGGAACAGAAAAAGCAGTTCAATGCGAATTTTGAGAAGCGTCTGACAGAACATCCGGCGCCGGAAGGTAAAATGCCTCCTGCACCTGCTGAATAATTCAGCGACCCTCCTTAAGACCGCCGGTTTTGCTCATCGCTTGTTTTACGTGATGGGCAGAACCGGCGGTTTTTTCTTGTTTCCCTCTTGCCAGCCGCCACTGGCGCGGTATTCTCGTTAAACCTCGTTTTTTGCGGTGATGTTACTTATCTGAAATTTATGATTTTTTACATGTCTGATTGCATAGTAGCCTAAGGCAAATCGTGTCGGCTGCCGATAACTCACACATGGCAAAGTAAACAATAACAATGATGCAGTCTGCCCGAAGAGGCAGCGGCGCAGGTGAAGCACCGCGCCATTCAGGAGTGATGATGGAATTCTTTGATATCCGTAAAATGCCGGTCAATCTCTGGCGTAATGGGGCGGGCGAAACCCGAGAAATTTGCTGTTTTCCGCCCGCAACGCGTGATTTTAACTGGCGAGCCAGTATCGCTTCGCTTGCCAGCAACGGTGATTTTCCGCAATTTCCCGGCGTGGATCGGGTAATAACTCTGATTGAGGGTGGCGAAGTGACACTGAACGGGGGCGGTACTTTCAGCCACACGCTTAAACACCACCAGCCCTTTACTTTTGCCGGTGAGCAGCCGGTCAGAGCCGAGCTTTCCGACGGGCGCATGTCGCTGGATTTTAACGTGATGACGCGGCGCGATCGCTGCCAGGCGAAAGTCCGTATCGCCGATCGCACTTTTACCACCATTGGTACACGCGGCGGCGTTATTTTCGTCCTGAGCGGCGCGTGGCAATTGGGCGATAAATTGTTAACTGCCGATCAGGGCGCCTACTGGCAGGAAGGGCGGCAAACTCTGCGGTTGCTAAAGTCTGAAGGGCAATTACTGTTCAGTGAAATCACCTGGCTGCCTGGTCATTAATCCAGTTCGATGATTTCGTAATCCCCTGAAAGCAACGGCTTGCAGAGGATTTTGTAGCCGTCATGATCGAAACCCGCCGGCAAACGCAGCAGTTGCGCGGCAGCGGCGGGCTCATCAACTGAACCCAACCATAGCCAGTTGTGAATAATGTGGTACTGCGTTATTCCCGCTGCGCTCTCTTTCAGCCCAATTGGACCGCGCCAGGGCCAGCAAACCAGTTGCAAACGCGCCATCGCGGCAGCGAGGCGCTCATCATGTGCTTCACGCGTCTCTTTGCCACAACATGCCCCGGCACAGCGCTGTAACGCGGATCGAAAACAAGCCCGGCCGCGGCTTAGCGATTCCAGGCCCAGCAGCCCATAACACAGCTTTTCGTCATCAGCGATCGACTGCAGCGCTTGCAAAGCGGCGCGACGGTTGGCAAACAGACCATACAGATTGGGAGAGGAGGAGAAATCCACCTCTTTGGCATACACCACCTGCGGTTTTTCACCGCTAAGGCGAAGCGAGCAGAGCTGGCGATTACGGCGCAGACGCTTATTAAATAGCGGCTGTTGTTCTTTAATCAGCCGCGCTTCGAGCAACAGCGCGCCAATCTCACCGGCGGTACAAATCCAGGTAATACGCCGCGACTGACGCAGCATCGCCGCTTCATCGGGCGTGCGCAGGTGCGACAACACACGGCTGCGGATATTGACGCTTTTACCGATATAGAGCGGCATCGCCTCGCTTTCGCCGTGAAAAATATAGACGCCTGGCTGTTTGGGCATTGCTTCCAGCCACGGACGAAGATGTTCCGGATATTCATAGATTGCCGCCGCTTCGAATTCAAGACGCGGGGCTGATTGACGCCTGACCACAAAAGACTCCTGATACTGTTTACCCATCCAGTATAGCAGTCTATAAGTGGCTAAAAAAGAGGCGGCTTGCGCCGCCTGCGGGTTATTTCTTTTTCCAGAAATCGTCGAATACGGTAATAGGCGGGCGGCGCTTGTGCTCTGTTTTCACATACCAGCCTTCAATGATTTTCGCGATACTGGCATCCAGCGTTTTCCCTTCCAGATAATCGTCGATATTTTCGTAAGTTACGCCCAGTGCGGCTTCATCTGGCAGGGAGGGTCGATCATCTTCCAGATCGGCCGTTGGCGCTTTTTTATAAAGATGTTCCGGGCAACCCAGGTAAGCCAGCAACTGTTTACCCTGGCGTTTGTTGAGACGGAAAAGCGGGTTGATATCGGTGCCGCCGTCGCCATATTTCGTGAAGAAGCCGGTCACCGCTTCGGCGGCATGGTCGGTGCCAACCACCACGCCTTTCGTCATGCCCGCAATGCTGTATTGCGCTTTCATACGTTCGCGTGCTTTTTCATTGCCGCGCACAAAATCGCTCAGTTCAATGCCTGTTTCACGCAGCGCTTGCTCGCTTGCCAGCACCGAGGCTTTGATATTGACGGTAAGAACGCGATCCGGCTGAATAAAAGCGATGGCATCCTGGCAATCCTGTTCATCCGCTTGCTTACCGTAAGGCAGACGGACGGCGATAAATTGATAGGCTTGATTGCCCGTTTCCTGGCGCAGTTCGCTGATTGCCATCTGGCTGATTTTCCCGGCCAGCGTGGAATCCTGACCGCCGCTAATGCCCAGCACCAGCGTTTGTAAAAAAGGATAGGTTTTCAGATAGGTTTTCAGGAAATCCACGCTGCGGCGAACTTCCTCTTCGGCATTGACTGTGGGCTTCACGCCTAGCGCCTGAATAATCTCTTGTTGCAGAGTCATTTACCCCTCCGTTGTGTTGTCCTGCTTTGCAGGGTGCAAATAGATAATAGGGCCAAATTAACCCTTTGGCGGTAAAACGACAAGGATCACAGATTTGAGTGCCGCAATTTACGGCGTTTTAGCAGCTTATCTCACTTTTATTAGATTTCTCCGAAAGTTATGCCAATGCCGTCTGTTAGTTGAAAAATGCAATTTTATATTCCAGGCTTAGATAACACGCTGATACACAAGCGGATACCAAAGAGGATGGAATATGAATAAGAACATCGCAGGAATTCTGGGCGCAGCTGCAGTGCTGACTATGCTGGCGGGTTGTACGGCTTACGATCGTGCAAAAGATCAGGTTTCTCAGCCGGTGGTGAAAGATGTGAAAAAAGGCATGAGCCGCCAGCAGGTTATGCAGGTTGCTGGCCGTCCTTCTTCTGAAGTTACGATGATCCACGCGCGCGGCACTTGCCAGACCTATATTCTGGGTCAACGTGACGGCAAAACCGAAACCTATTTCGTTGCGCTGGATGAAACCGGCCATGTCATGAACTCCGGCTACCAGACGTGCGCCGAGTATGATACTGACCCGCAAGCTAAGCAGTAATTTCGGTTTTCAGCCTGAGCAAATAAAAAACCGGCCAGTTGGCCGGTTTTTTATGGCTGCCATAACGCTTACGCCGGAATGCTATCGATTTTGCTGATGCGCGACCAGACGCGGTGCGCCGCAAGATGCGTTAGAAAATCATCGACAAAATTCGCCGTGGCGTTATCCGCCTCGACAATACCGTCCTCTCCCTGATCATCCACATTCAATAAGCGCTTAAACTGCCGTGCATCACCCGCAAGCGCGATAGTTTTCAGGTGCTTATAGGCTTCCAGCAGATAATATTTCGCGTCGCCATTTTGCAGGATATCGCTGATATCACCGCCGGGAACAATGACGCTATCTACCGTCAGCGACGGCGATCCGGCGAAGGTGGCGGCAATCGGTAATTCGGAGCCATCATCCGCAGTCACTTGCCCCATTCGCGCATAGAGAAGTTTGCTATGAACGCCTTTGGCTTTCAGCCCCTGCAATACGTTGAGTACATCCGTTGCGCTGACTTTATCGTGCAGTAAAACTGCCACCACCCGGCCTTTCACGTTGCCATCCGGGACGGCATAAAGACTCAGCGAAGGGTCTTTTTTCAACCCATTCACTTCCGGCGGCGGGGCGATAGTTAACTGATCGTCGCTCAAGGTAATACCGAGATTTTCCGCCACACCTTGCGCCAGATGAACGTCAATGTGCGCCAGGTGATCCACCACACGTTCGCGAATATACGCGCGCACCACTTTGCTCAACTCGAAGCTGAAAGCGTCAATAATATGGCGTTGTTCAAATGGCGTCTGGCTTAACCAGAACAGGCGGGGATGTGCGTAATATTCACCAAATGAGGGGCTGCGTTCACGGATTTTTTCCCCTTCGACGCGCTCCTGGTAAGTCTCGAAACCACCGCGTTTTGGACCAGGCGGTGTTTCCCGCGGCCAGTTATCATTGATGGAGTTCGGCTCATAGTTAGCGGGATTGGTGTCAATCTCCATGCGGTGCATGCCGTCGCGCTGCAAGTTATGGTACGGGCAAGTTGGACGGTTGATGGGGATTTCATGAAAATTCGGCCCGCCAAGCCGGCTGATTTGCGTATCGGTATAGGAGAACAAACGCCCCTGCAGCAGTGGATCATTGGTAAAATCCAGACCGGGAACAATATGCCCTGGATGGAACGCGGCCTGCTCGTTTTCGGCAAAGAAGTTATCCGGATTACGGTTTAACACCATTTTACCGACGCGCTGCACGGGTACCAGCTCTTCGGGAATAAGCTTGGTCGGGTCCAGCAGGTCGAAATCAAATTTGAATTCGTCCTCTTCCGGGATCAGCTGTAAACCCAGTTCATATTCCGGGTAATCGCCAGCCTCAATGGCTTCCCACAACTCGCGACGGTGGAAGTCCGGATCGCGCCCGGTCAGTTTTTGCGATTCGTCCCACACCAGCGATGCTTTGCCTGCCAGTGGTTTCCAGTGGAAGCGCACAAACGTGGCTTTGCCTTCGGCGTTGATTAAGCGAAAGGTGTGGATGCCAAAACCTTCCATTGTGCGATAGCTGCGCGGAATGCCGCGATCGGACATCGCCCACATTACGTTGTGTAAGGTTTCGGGTTGCAACGAAACATAGTCCCAGAAGGTGTCGTGCGCGCTTTGACCTTGCGGGATCGCCCAGTGTGGCTCCGGTTTTACCGCATGGACAAAATCGGGGAATTTGTGCGCATCCTGGATGAAAAAGACCGGCGTATTGTTGCCAACCAGGTCAAAAATGCCTTCTTCGGTGTAGAACTTGGTGGCAAATCCACGGATGTCACGCACGGTGTCCGCTGAACCCGCGCCGCCTTGTACTGTGGAAAAACGGACAAATACCGGGGTGATTTTCTCCGCATCTGAGAGAAAATCCGCTTTGGTAATATCACTCAGGCTACGATAAGGCTGAAAGTAGCCATGTGCCGCTGACCCGCGCGCATGCACGATACGTTCCGGGATGCGTTCATGGTCGAAATGGGTGATTTTCTCCCGCAGGATAAAGTCTTCCAGCAGCGTTGGGCCGCGTTTTCCCGCGCGCAGGGAGTTTTGGTCATCGGCGATGCGCACGCCCTGGTTAGTGGTAAGGGGATAATTCTCGCCGCCCTTGCGGTAAGGCTCCAGCGCGTTCAGTTTGTCATTCGACGTATCCGGCGCTTTCATGCTCCCCGGTGCGGTCGGTTGCTCGCCAGGTGCTGTCGGGCGCGGGGCAGGGCGATGAGAATTGTCTTCAGGTGCCAGCGAGTCCAGCCCTGGGCGGGATTCGTTAGCGTCATGAACCGGGGCGTGATGGTGAGGGTCTTTCTCATTGTGCGACATTGAACTCGTCTCCTGTTTTCATTGCTGAAAAATGGTCGATGTTTCCTTAAAACCCTTCTAACTATAGAACAACGTGCTGCGTTAACCTGGTTAATCAGCAGGCGGAAAGGGGGTGAAAAATCAGAGAAAGTAGTTCCAGGCGCGACGCACAAGCTCACAATCGGCTATGATAGGTCTTTAATGTTTGTAGAATTTGTATGTAGAACGCATCGCTTATGAAATCTTATCGTCAACAAAACCGAGCCATTATCAGCTATGTCCCGCGTGTCGAACCGGCTCCCCCCGATCACGCCTCAAAAGTGGATGGCTATCGTGATGTCTGGTTGCTGCGTGGCAAGTATGTGGCGTTTGTGTTGATGGGGGAAAAGTTTCGCCGCTCGCCGATCTTTAGCGTACCGGAAGCCGCTCAGCGCTGGGCGCTGCAAATGCGCCAGGAAGGCGAGATAGATGAAGAGTAAAAAAGCCGCCTGACATTGCAGGCGGCTTTCTTGTCAATCAATGCCCTCTAAGAAAGTGGCATCGTTTATTCCCTGCCGGGTGATTAACGGTGCGCCAGCTCGGCGTCCTCTTCACTGTCCAGCACGGCTTTATCGGTCTGTTTCAGCCACTGGCTGGTCAGCGTACCGGCGGTCATGGAACCGCTGACGTTCAGGGCGGTACGGCCCATATCGATAAGTGGTTCAACAGAGATAAGCAGCGCCACCAGCGTTACCGGCAGACCCAGTGCAGGCAGGACGATAAGTGCGGCAAAAGTGGCACCACCGCCAACACCCGCTACGCCTGCGGAACTCACGGTGACAATCCCTACCAGGGTGGCAATCCACAGCGGATCCAACGGGTTGATACCAACGGTCGGAGCTACCATCACTGCCAGCATTGCCGGGTAAAGACCCGCACAGCCGTTCTGCCCAATGGTTGCACCAAAAGAGGCAGAGAAGCTGGCGATGGATTCCGGTACGCCCAGGCGACGCGTTTGCGCTTCCACGTTCAGCGGAATGGATGCAGCGCTGGAGCGGCTGGTGAAGGCAAATGTCAGTACCGGCCATACCTTGCGGAAGAATTTCAGCGGGCTAACGCCGTTCACGCCCAGCAGCAGACCGTGCACTACGAACATAATGCCCAGACCAAGGTAAGAAGCGATAACGAAGCTGCCCAGCTTAATGATGTCCTGAATGTTAGAGCCGGCGACAACTTTGGTCATCAGCGCCAGCACGCCATACGGTGTCAGTTGCATCACGAGGCGTACCAGTTTCATCACCCAACTTTGCAGCGTATCGATAGCGGTCAGTACGCGCTGGCCTTTCGGCGCATCATCTTTCAGCAGCTTCAGTGCCGCAACGCCAAGGAAAGCAGCGAAGATAACGATGCTGATAATTGACGTTGGGTTTGCGCCGGTCAGGTCGGCAAACGGGTTTTTCGGTACGAAAGAGAGCAGCAATTGCGGCACGGTGAGATCGGCCACTTTGCCAACATAGTTACTCTGAATAGCGTTCAAACGCGCGGTTTCTGCCGTACCCTGCACCAGGCCTTCTGCCGTCAAACCGAACAGATTGGTCACCAGTACGCCCACCAACGCAGCGATGAGCGTGGTGAACAACAATGTACCGATGGTCAGAAAACTGATTTTACCCAGTTGTGACGCGTTATGCAGACGCGCAACGGCGCTCAAAATTGAGGCGAAAACCAGCGGCATGACAATCATCTGCAGCAACTGGACATAGCCATTGCCGACGACGTTGAACCACTGGATGGAATCTTTCAGTACCGGGTTATCAGCACCATAGATAGCCTGCAGCGCAAGGCCGAAGATCACACCAAGGCCTAAACCGACCAGTACTTTTTTTGCCAGGCTCCACTGTTTGTGACGCGCCTGCGCCAGCAAAAACAGCAGTGCCACGAACACTACAACGTTCGCGATGAGTGGAAAATTCATCCCCATTCTCCTGATATCATTATTCGGTCGGCCTTCTCGGCCGCTCCTGTTGCGCAAGGTTAGCAGAAGTGCTGAAACGAGCTTATATCCAAATGGAATGGGTTATATCGAAATGAAAAGAAGTGACGATTTAATGTTCAGATTGCTGATGAATAAAGCAATTAAACTGCTCTTGCAGCGACGTTATGATGTGTGATGACCAGCGGACTGCACCGTTTTCGGGCAATGTTTGCGGCATCCATACCGCATAAGTAAATAGCGCCATACATAATACGCGCTCTAGTTGATTACCTTTTTGCGGCACCAGCAACGGCAGGCGAAAGCGCCAGCGGCAGGGCCAGAGCAGCGGTACGCCGGCAGGAGTTAGCATATCCGCCAGAATATGGCTGAGATAACCGACCACCATTCCTTGTAGCGCATCGGCGGGCACTATCCAGCTTTCCGGCACTTTTAAATAAAAGAGCGTCAGTGCCAGAAAAACTGCCAGCAGGCTATGCGTAAATCCGCGATGCCCGAAAGCGCGGGCGACAGGTTTTGATATCCACTTCAGGCGTTGCCCGAGAAAAGATTTCGGATGGTCGATATCCGGCAGCAGGCAGGTGAGAATGGCGGACGGGACAATATGCCACCAGTCACCCTGGGCGAGGACGGGGGTTAACTCAGCGTTTTTGGAAAACACCGCGCAAGCAATGGAAAAAAGCAGGTGTCCTTCCGCCGTCATGGTCAAACTCACTCAACTGTCGATGCATACAGTATAGGATGTTTGTACAGTAGGCGGAAGAGGTGACGGTGTAACTCTTTGTCACAATCCTGAACGTTTAACGCGCCAGCCAGCCACCATCGACGGCAAGGGTGTAACCATTAATATAATCCGCCGCTTTTGAGGCCAGAAACACCGCCGCGCCTTTCAGATCTTCTGGTTCTCCCCAGCGCCCGGCCGGGATACGGTCAAGGATCTCCTGGCTGCGCTCCGCATCTTCCCGCAATTGCTGCGTGTTATTGGTCGCCATATAGCCCGGCGCGATCGCATTAACGTTAATCTGATGTGGTGCCCATTCGTTTGCCAGCAAACGCGTCAAACCCATGACGCCGCTCTTGGATGCTGTATATGAAGGCACGCGGATGCCGCCCTGGTACGAGAGCATCGAAGCGATGTTAATGATTTTCCCGCCATTCCCCTGGGCGATAAATTGCCGCGCCACCACCTGAGAGAGAAAAAAGACCGTTTTCAGGTTCAGGTTCATCACGTCATCCCAGTCTTGCTCACTGAAATCAAGGGCATCGCAGCGGCGAATCGTCCCCGCGTTATTCACCAGAATGTTGATGTGCCCAAAGGTTGCTACGGCTTGCTTAACCACCTCATCAAGACCGTGCTGGTGGCGAAGGTCTGCCTGAATAGCATGGAAACGGCGTCCCAACGCCTGCACGCGGGAAGCAGTTTCCTGCGGCACTTTGCGGCCAACACCGACAATATCGCAGCCCGCTTCCGCAAGCCCTAATGCCATTCCCTGACCCAGCCCGGTGTCGCACCCGGTGACGATAGCCACTTTACCCGCAAGCTTAAAGGCTTCCAGTATCATATTTACTCCGGCGTTATAAATTGTTGTCATGGGCATCTGCGCCTGAAGATCAGGATAGAAGGCGGATAAAGAAAATACAAATAAAAATGAAATAGCGTTTCAAAAAATGAGAGGTAATGGGGTGATTTGTATCACCCCGCAGGAGAATTAACCGCGAAGATGTGCGAGCGTGAGCTGTTCGAGGCTTTCTAGTTTCGCGTTAGCAAGCACGTAGCGCGGGTCAGCGCGATGTTCGGCATCCGGCACAACGATGGAACGCATTCGCGCCGCTTTGCTGGCAATCATGCCGTTAACTGAATCTTCCAGCGCCACACACGTGAGCGGGTCGACGCCCAGTTTTGCCGCGCAGTCCAGATACACCTGTGGGTGCGGCTTGCTGTAGGGTAACTTTTCCGCTGAAGCGAGTGCATCGAAACTGTCGCGGAGATCGAACATGGTCAGCACTTTTTCCAGCATGTGCAGCGGCGATGCGGATGCCAGCCCAACTGCCAGTCCGCTGTTCTTACACAGCGCGATGGCTTCATGGACGCCCGGCAGCAACGGGCGCTTTTCTTCAACCAGTGAGATGGCGCGATGAATGATTCTGTCGGTGACTTCCTGACGGCTCGGACCATTCCACGGCTGCTGGGCATACCACAGTTCAACCACCATATCGATGCGCAGGCCAAGCGTATCCGGCAACTCATTACGCCTTGAAATGTCGACGCCAAGGCTTGCCACAACGTCGAGTTCGGCGCGATCCCAGAGCGGTTCAGAGTCGATGAGTAATCCATCCATATCAAAAATGGCAGCAAGAATTTGTCGCGGGGCAGACATAACACCTCTCTATTAACGGGTTTTGCAGAGATAAAAGCGAAATTATGGTTAAGCATTCATCATACTGCCTTTAAAGATCAGGCGAAAATGGTTATCAGCAGGTAGACTAAGGCGCAAACAGTGCGTCACTTACAAGGGGAATCCATGACGTATCAACAAGCTGGACGCATCGCCGTGCTGAAACGCGTTCTGGGTTGGGTGATTTTTATTCCAGCCGTCATTTCGACAATTATTTCGGTACTGAAGTTTATGTACGATCACAGCGAAAAACAGCCGGGCATTAATGCCGTGATGCTTGATTTCGCCCATGTGATCATTGAGATGATGCGTTTTAACACGCCATTCCTGAATCTTTTTTGGTATAACTCGCCAACGCCTGACTTCCACCAAAGCCTGAACATCATGTTCTGGATTATTTATGTGCTGATTTTTGTCGGACTGGCGCTGCAGGCGTCCGGTGCGCGCATGAGTCGTCAGGCGCGTTTTCTGCGTGAAGGCGTGGAAAACCAGATGATCCTCGAAAAAGCCAAAGGGTCTGAAGGGTTAACGCGTGAGCAGATTGAAGCACGCATTGTGGTGCCGCATCACACTATCTTTCTGCAAATTTTCCCGCTCTATGTATTGCCGGTGATAATTATTGTTGCAGGCTATTTCTTTTTTACGCTGCTTGGTTTCCTGTAATACCCCAAACCCGAGGCGTCGCGCCCCGGGTCTGAGAACAACACTCACGCCGCCAGCACACGATCCAGCGCTTTTTGCGCATTCACCAGATGTTCGCCACCGAACAAGATTGCCCGATTAAACAAAGTGTAAAGCTGATAAAGAGGTTGGCGATCGAGGAAATCAGAGGGAAGCGGGGAGATGGACTGGTAACCGTCATAGATTTGCGGCGGCTGGTCCGGGTGTAGCGGCAGCATCGCCAGGTCACACTCACGGTCGCCCCAGTAGCAAGCAGGGTCGTAAATGTAAGGGCCGTCAGGCCCAAGTGCGCAGTTGGCCGACCAAAGATCGCCATGCAATAGTGAGGCTTGCGGTTGGTGAGAACTCAGCCGTTGCTGAACGTGTTCGACAATCGCATCTATGTTGCCAAACTCCAGCCCTCTTTCCGCCGCCAGCTCTAACTGCCAGCCAATGCGTTGCTCTGCAAAAAACGTTGACCAGCGGCGCTGCCAGGCGTTGGGCTGCGGCGTGGTGGAAAGATCGTTGTCAAAATCAAGGCCAAACTGCGGCTGATCGCTCCACTGGTGCAGGCGCGCTAGCTGCTGGCCCAGCAGAAATGCGCTATGCGCATCAAGCGGGCGGGCAGGAAGATACTCCATGACCAGAAAGCTGTAGTCGCGGTCGCTTCCCACCGCCCAAACCTCAGGGACACGCACGGTATTACTGCGTGCCAGTAGGGCGAGCTGATCGGCTTCGGCCGTAAAAATGGGGAGCAGTGCGCGATCATCACACTTTACGAAGAGATCGCGCCCGGCGTAGCGTACGTGCCACGCGGCATGGATTTCGCCACCGGGCAGTTCATCGCGTTGTTCAATTTCGCCTTCACCCAGTTGTTCGCTTAACAGACCACTTATCGCTTGCCACATGATGTCTCTCCCATGTAATCAGCCAGATCATAAGGTTAGCGCACTACAGCTGTTGAAAAATCCGACTTAACGCACGCCCGGCATACGCAACGGTGGAAAGGCACTTAATGTTCCTGCTTCTGGAACGCTTCCCAGGTAGTGACAGTGATTTCCGTCTCTTCGTCCACCGCGCTTTCAGCAAGCCCGCTTGCCAGTGCATGAACATCCTTTTCACTTAGCGCACTGATGAAACCGAACGTATTGGTGCCAAGGTCGTGTACGTTGCCGTTGTCATCCGCCATCGTGAGGAGAAAGCCGGCGCGTGTAAAGTGGTTATTGATCTCGTTGATGTCTGTCAGCGTTTGGTCATGAAATTTGACCTCAACGACGTAGCGGGTGATGCCATCGCTGCCCATCTTTCACCTCATTGTTATCTGGATGTTTTTTTAGCATAGACGGCGAGTGACATTTGTCGACCACCGCGGAGATATTTGATATTTCCCCTTCCAGCCGGAAGGGGAGGTATGTCAGGCATGGCGCAAATAGTCGTAAATTTTTTGCGTGTCTTCCTGCGCGCACAAGCGAGTACCCTGATTGATGGTGGCTGCACTCCCGGCGGCGACGCCGAAACGTACCATGTCATTAAAAGGCGCATCTTGTGCAAGTTTGAGCGTCATTGCGCCAACCATGCTGTCGCCTGCTCCTACCGTGCTTTGGCTTTTCATCGGCGGCGGTACGACCTGAACGCAGTTGTCAGCATCTACCCCCAGCGCGCCCTGCGGGCCAAGAGAGACGACCACGCGCAAGGCTTTGCCCGTTTGAACGATCTCCTGCGCGGCTTTGCGCACGTCGTCAGGCTGGGTGAGCTCTCTACCGACCAGGGCGCTCAACTCCTTCTGGTTGGGCTTTACCAGCTCGATATTGCCAATTTCGAGCGCTGCGGTTAGTGCCTCGCCCGAGCTATCGACAATGCAGCGAATCCCCTGTTTTTGGGCGGCTTTGATTAGCTGTGTCAGCTTTTCTATCTGAACGCCAGGGGGCAGGCTGCCGCTTATCACCAAAATTGCGCCACGTTCAATAGTCAGGATTTTCTCTTCTATCTGGCGAAACTCATCTTCGTTCAATGTAGCGCCGGGCATAACAAACCGGTATTGCTCACCGCTGGACTCGACATGAACGTGCAGGTTCTGCCGCGTCCAGTCTTGTGTGGCTACGGTTACGGTCGGTACGTTCTCATCTGCAAGTAATGCGGTGAGATGCTCGCCCGTTGCGCCACCAGCTGGAAATATTGCTGTTGCTTTACCGCCCAGATGTGCAATTGCGCGTGCAACGTTAATACCGCCGCCGCCAGGCTCGAAAACGGGCGCCGTACAACGCAGTTTACCTTCAGGATAAATTTGTGGCGTCAGTGTCGCACTATCCAGCGAAGGTGCCAGCGTAAGGGTGTATATAGCTGCCATGATGACCTCCTTTTTCTCAGACTGATGTAAGCCTGGCACTGTTCAGGCAGAAGGGAAAGGAATTAAGGGCATGATTTCAAAATGATATTGATTTAATGCGCAGCGGTGATTAATAACCGTTTTTGCTCTTTTGAGATCCCTCTTATTCAAAAAATCAAATAAGATTTCATTGATATGTTTAAGCGGCCTTTTTATAATTTGTTACCTTTCTTTGGACCGCTGGTCATTGATCCTAATGAAAGTTTCCGGGACCGTGTTGGTCTCTTTTTTTGCTGTTCGGACTCTAAATAAATGAAGCTTTTGAAGACAGTACCCGTGCTTGTGATGGCCGCGGGTGTGTTTGTATCAATGCACGCGTTTGCAAGTGATACCGTTTTTACTGTCATGGATGATCCCTCTACCGCTAAAGCGCCGTTTGAAGGCAGTGTAAACGGTGGTTATCTGGCTCAGTCCGGCAATACAAAGAGCTCCTCTTTGACTGCTGATTCCACCCTGACCTGGTACGGCGATACTACCGCCTGGTCTTTGTGGGGCAACGCCAGCAATACATCGTCAAACGATGTACGTTCGTCTGAAAAATACGCAGTAGGTGGCCGTAGCCGTTATAACATGACGGATTATGACTATCTGTTTGGCCAGGCGAGCTGGTTAACTGACCGCTATAACGGCTATAGCGATCGCGATGTGCTGACTGCTGGTTATGGTCGTCAGTTCCTGAATGGCCCGGTTCACAGCCTGCGCTTTGAATTCGGTCCTGGTGTTCGTTATGACAAGTACACCGACGGCAACACGAAAACGACCGGGCTCGGTTATGCTTCCGGCACCTACGCCTGGCAGATGACCGATACCACGAAATTCACCCAGGGTGTTTCCGTATTTGGTGCGGACGATACTACCGTGAACTCAGAAACAGCGCTGAACGTAGCGATTAACGCGCACTTTGCTCTGAAAGTCGCGTATAACCTGACCTGGAACTCCCAGCCACCGTCAACGGCGCCGGATCATACCGATCGCAGAACGACGGTGACGTTAGGCTATAAAATGTAATTCGTTGGGCCGAAAATATCGGCCCATCTTTTATTTGTTAATTTGTGCTCTTTTCATTCCACCATTCATTTTTCAATTTCGTTTAAGTATTCTTTTCTCTTCATAATTTCCTCACAATTAATATTTGGGTTACATATTCAGTTTATTTGACACGAATGGATAAATAAATTGACTGTGCAAAAGTGTGATCCAGATCTACACTAACAACACGGGCAAAAAAGCGCCCAGCCAGTAAATGTAGTTATTCAAGAATGAGAATTTAATTATGAAAAAAATCAAAACCGCTGCGGTCGCCGTCGTGCTTTCTGCACTCTCTTTTGGCGTCTTCGCGGCTCAGCCTGCAGCAACTGCCAGTCAGACTAACACTAACATCACCAATATTGAAGCGGGTTCCAATATGGTTCCGGTGTCTCAATCAACTCAGGGCTCAAATGACAATGCGTTTAATGCGCATACCCTGGTCGCGGGTGAGTGGAATTAAATACATTCTAAGTTAATTCATTAACTTTGAAAAAACCGGATTAAGTCGTACCGGTTTTTTTATTTTTGCCGCAACGCGGATTCTGTGAAATAAGGTTATTTCGTCGCGGGTGGCAAATGGTTTTGTTATTAAATGCTGTTATTAAACTTAATGAAAATACCATGTTAGCTGCGAAGAAGCGCCAAAATATTCTCTACCGACTGGTTAGCGACTTTTAGCACCATATCCTGGCTCTGCTGTAATATCTGCGCTTTGGCCATCTTACTGACTTCCAGTGCGTAATCCGCATCTTCAATCCGACTCTTCGCCGCTTGCGTTGCAACGTTTTGTTGTGCCAGTACCGATTTATTCGATTCGAAACGATTGATATATGCGCCATATTGCGCGCGGCAGGCGCTTACTTTATCCAGTGCTTTGTCAAGCGCACCCATTGCAACACCAGCCGAGGCCGCTGTTTGCAAGGATGTCGCGTTTAAACCCAGTGATTTCACGTCAGCCGGCGTGGCTGGCATGGTTACAGATTGAATATCATCACCAACGTTCGCGCTGGTTACGACCTCCCATGGGCGACTCTGCTTCGGCGGTTCCGCGGGCGTTATCGTTGGTTTGGGCAGGGTGCCCCAGGTTAAATTGCTGGTAAAAGAACCACTGCCCACGATCATCACCACCAAATCTTCCGTAACGTTATCGATCTTTACGCGCTCGAGCCGGTTTGAACCGTTGCTACCGTCATTGTAGGCTTTGCCCGGTTCGTAACGGTCACCATCGCCGCTATAAGCAATAGTCATACCGTTGTAGTTCAGCGTCTCGCTACCGTTTAGCGCCCACGATGTACCTCCTTCAATGAGTAAAGAATCGTCGTAGGTTGCGCCATGCGCAAAACCATTGGCTTCGGTGAGTACGCGGCTGGTCGCTTTCGCTGAATCCGTTATACCGCGGCTTTTCCATGTATAGTCCGGCGCTGTGCCATTAATCGGTGTACCGGCCAGATGCTTGCCGTCGCGCGTGAATAACTGAATGTCATCATCCAGGCCCAGTGAATCAATAGTAATAGCAATATTGGTCGAACCGGCAGGGATGTAGGCCAGCGAGACAATGCCTGAACTGAACGAATAATTGGTTCCCTGAACCGGAAACTTTACGTTTAACGGCGGTACATCACCAATCAACTCCGGTGGCAGTTCTGGTGAATCAGTAGCCAGCGGGTGGCGTCCAAAAATCTCTGTACCCTCCGAGATTGACTGAATATTGTTAAGAATATTTTGATATTCGTTCTGAAGGCTCTGCCGGTCATTCTCTGAGAGCGTGCTGTTTCCGGATTGTATGGACAGGCTTTTCGCCCGGATCAAAAGTTCGCTAACCGTGCTCAGGCTGCCATCCGCGGTCTGCGCCATGCTGATAGCATCATCAAGACCGCGCGACACCACACTGTCCGCACTGGCGTTAGCGCGCATTCGGTTAGCGATAGACTGTCCGGCAGCATCATCTTTCGCGCCATTAATACGCAACCCCGAAGACAGACGTTCAATGCTTTCTTGTAGCGTGGAGGTCGTTTTATTTCGGGCGATAAGATTCAGCCCGATAAACTCATTATGATTGATTGCCTGCATTACCGTCATTAATTCATTCAGACCGCTAATGAATTAATCATCGGCAAAGGGCTAAGTAACTTTAAGGTAAATTCGCAGGCAAATTTAACTTTGTGCAAGTGCCTGAAAATAGATGACGCACAGAAAAAAGCCGCTTGTGTAGCCTCTTCATGCTGACAGGGGGGAACGACGCAGTGTACAGATGTTGGTAACAATATGCTTTACTGACTCTTTTTACGGAAACGGATACAAGCCGCTTTTTTCGTAAGGCTGCCTGCTTATCAAAACCATCGCTACCGGAGGTGAAATGGGGACGTCAAAAGACGAAGCGTTATATGAAGAGATGTGCCGTGTAGTGGGGAAAGTCGTGTTGGAAATGCGCGATCTCGGACAAGAACCTAAGCATATTGTGATTGCCGGGGTGGTCAGAACCATGCTGGCCAATACGAAAATTAAGCGATCCGAGCTGACGCAAGAAGCGATGGAAACCGTGATCCGCGCTTTAGGTTACAACGCCTGAAAAAGCAGAGTGGAGATGATAAAGAAAGGCACGAGTCATGCGTGCCTTTCTGAACAGTCCTGGCTTGTCAAAGAAAACGGTGTTATCCACGCCGTTTCTTGTAACGGCCCGGAAGGGCGCGGGACGATTTCATGCTGTGGTGCTTATAAAACGAAAAAATAATGATCGCGAGAAGTGCGAAAATAACAATGGAGTAAAGGATTACCATGCTTTATCAGTAGGTTAGGCGTTAACGGGTAGCCAAATAAACGGCTTGAGATACCACCATGTCAAGATTTTGCTAAAAAATCAGACAATCCTCAGTGTGTGTGATTGTTTTTGAAACGTTTTTCCATGCAGAACCGTGAATCCGCAATAAAGCACCACAATTGAGCTATGTCACACTAATCCTTTCAACCCCCTTCGCAAATGTGTACTATTGCCGGGTACTTAACAGCGGCAGGTAAGGGTATCAGGTAGTGGTTGACCTCTACGCTGTACAGATTCCGCAGAGTGAAGCGAGAAAACTTATCGTCGCGGCTGTTATATCTTTGATCTCTCATTTTGTATGTGCTCTTTCGTGCGGGGCACCACTGCAAATTAAGGAAATGAAATGCCTGTAATTACTCTTCCTGATGGCAGTCAACGCCATTACGATCACGCTGTAAGCCCAATGGATGTTGCGCTGGATATCGGTCCGGGACTGGCGAAAGCCTGTATCGCCGGCCGCGTCAACGGTGAACTGGTAGATGCATGTGATGTGATTGACAGCGATGCCAAACTCGCCATCATCACCGCAAAAGATGAGGACGGCCTGGAAATCATCCGTCACTCCTGTGCGCATCTGTTAGGTCATGCGATTAAGCAACTTTGGCCCAACACCAAAATGGCTATTGGTCCGGTTATTGATAACGGTTTCTACTATGACGTTGATCTTGACCATACGCTGACCCAGGAAGATATCGACGCGCTCGAAAAGCGTATGCATGAGCTCGCCGAAACGAACTACGATGTCATCAAGCAGAAAGTAAGCTGGAAAGAGGCGCGCGAGACGTTTGTTAAACGCGGCGAAAGCTATAAAGTTTCAATCCTTGATGAAAATATTGCCCATGATGACAAGCCTGGCTTGTATCATCATCAGGAATACGTCGACATGTGCCGTGGTCCGCACGTGCCGAACATGCGTTTCTGCCATCACTTCAAATTGATGAAAACAGCAGGTGCCTACTGGCGCGGCGACAGCAATAATAAAATGCTGCAGCGTATCTATGGCACTGCGTGGGCAGATAAAAAAGCGCTGAACGCGTATCTGCAACGTCTGGAAGAAGCGGCAAAACGCGATCACCGTAAAATCGGTAAGCAGCTCGATCTGTATCACATGCAGGAAGAAGCGCCGGGTATGGTGTTCTGGCATAACGATGGCTGGACTATCTTCCGTGAACTGGAAACTTTCGTACGTTCTAAACTGAAAGAGTACCAGTATCAGGAAGTAAAAGGCCCGTTCATGATGGACCGTGTGCTGTGGGAAAAAACCGGCCACTGGGACAACTACAAAGATGCCATGTTTACGACTTCTTCTGAGAACCGTGAATATTGCATCAAGCCAATGAACTGCCCGGGTCACGTACAGATCTTTAACCAGGGCTTAAAATCTTACCGCGACCTGCCGTTACGTATGGCGGAGTTCGGTAGTTGCCATCGTAACGAGCCATCAGGCGCTCTGCATGGCTTAATGCGTGTACGCGGCTTCACTCAGGATGACGCCCATATCTTCTGTACAGAAGAGCAGGTGCGTGATGAAGTGAACGCCTGTATTCGTTTGGTCTACGATATGTACAGCACCTTTGGCTTCGAGAAGATCGTCGTCAAACTATCCACTCGTCCGGAAAAACGTATCGGTAGTGACGAGATGTGGGATCGTGCTGAGGCGGACCTGGCTGTGGCGCTGGAAGAGAATAATATCCCGTTTGAGTATCAACTGGGTGAAGGCGCATTCTACGGTCCGAAAATTGAATTTACCCTGTATGACTGCCTCGATCGTGCATGGCAGTGCGGTACTGTCCAGCTGGACTTCTCCTTGCCGTCTCGTCTGAACGCCTCTTATGTTGGCGAAAGTAACGAGCGACAAGTCCCAGTGATGATTCACCGTGCGATTCTTGGTTCTCTGGAGCGCTTTATCGGCATCCTGACTGAAGAATTTGCGGGCTTCTTCCCAACCTGGCTTGCTCCAGTGCAGGTAGTTGTGATGAACATCACTGATTCGCAGGCTGAATACGTTAATGAATTGACCCGTAAACTGCAAAATGCGGGCATTCGTGTAAAAGCAGACTTGAGAAACGAGAAGATTGGCTTTAAAATCCGCGAGCACACTTTACGTCGTGTCCCTTATATGCTGGTTTGTGGTGACAAAGAGGTTGAAGCCGGCAAAGTTGCTGTGCGTACCCGTCGCGGTAAAGACCTGGGTAGCCTGGACGTAAATGATGTTATCGAGAAGCTGCAACAAGAGATTCGCAGCCGCAGTCTTCAACAACTGGAGGAATAAGGTATTAAAGGCGGAAAACGAGTTCAAACGGCGCGTCCCAATCGTATTAATGGCGAGATTCGCGCCACGGAAGTTCGCTTAACAGGTCTGGAAGGCGAGCAGCTTGGTATTGTGAGTCTCAGAGAAGCTCTGGAAAAAGCTGAAGAAGCCGGGGTCGATTTAGTCGAAATTAGCCCTAACGCCGAGCCGCCCGTTTGCCGTATAATGGATTACGGCAAGTTCCTCTATGAAAAGAGCAAATCTTCTAAGGAACAGAAGAAGAAGCAAAAAGTTATTCAGGTTAAGGAAATCAAATTCCGGCCTGGTACAGATGAAGGCGACTATCAGGTAAAACTCCGCAGCCTGATTCGCTTTCTCGAAGAGGGCGATAAGGCCAAAATCACGCTGCGTTTCCGCGGTCGTGAGATGGCCCACCAACAGATCGGTATGGAAGTGCTTAATCGCGTGAAAGAAGATCTGGTCGAACTGGCAGTGGTCGAATCCTTCCCAACGAAGATCGAAGGCCGCCAGATGATTATGGTGCTTGCTCCGAAGAAGAAACAGTAAGGCCATCAAGTAATTAAACCTGTGGGCCATAAGCTCACGGGTTTGATTCGCCTTTGTTTCGTTTATTAACAATGCGAAGTGGAAGTTAAAAAATGCCAAAAATTAAGACCGTACGCGGTGCTGCTAAGCGCTTCAAAAAAACCGGTAAAGGTGGTTTTAAGCACAAGCACGCTAACCTGCGTCATATTCTGACCAAAAAAGCTACCAAGCGTAAACGTCACCTGCGTCCGAAAGCCATGGTTTCCAAAGGCGATCTGGGCCTGGTAATCGCGTGCCTGCCGTACGCATAAGTCGTTAACCTTTTAACTTTTTTAAGAATATAGATACAGGAGAGAGCATATGGCTCGCGTAAAACGTGGTGTGATTGCACGTGCACGTCATAAGAAAATTTTGAAACAAGCTAAAGGTTACTATGGCGCGCGTTCACGCGTTTACCGTGTTGCCTTCCAGGCTGTTATCAAAGCTGGTCAGTACGCTTATCGTGACCGTCGTCAGAAAAAGCGTCAGTTCCGTCAGCTGTGGATTGCACGTATCAACGCAGCAGCACGTCAGAACGGTATTTCTTACAGCAAATTCATCAACGGCCTGAAAAAAGCCTCTGTTGAAATCGACCGTAAGATCCTGGCTGACATCGCAGTATTCGACAAAGTGGCATTTACTGCCCTGGTTGAAAAAGCGAAAGCAGCTCTGGCGTAAGCCAGTTTAAGAGAGGGAGCTAAGCTCCCTCTTTTGCTTTAACATCATCAATACATTGACATTTTGCCGTGATGCGTTTTCAATAAGCCATCACCGCCACTTACCCTGTTAAGGTAACGCAAGCATGAATGCTGCTATTTTCCGCTTCTTTTTTTACTTTAGCACCTGAACCCGGGAGGCTAGCGCGTGAAAGAAGAAACGGAAAACAGCGCCAGAAAGCCTCCCTTGTGGAGGCTTTTTTTGTATCTGCCGTTTGTAAATATCGTCATATAACGAGGAAAACCATGTCACATCTCGCAGAGCTGGTTGCCAGTGCGAAGGCAGCCATTAACGATGCTTCAGATGTCGCCGCGCTGGACAACGTACGCGTCGAATACCTGGGCAAGAAAGGGCACCTGACCCTTCAGATGACCACCCTGCGTGAGCTGCCGCCAGAAGAGCGCCCGGCTGCGGGTGCGGTGATCAACGAAGCGAAAGAGCAAGTGCAACAAGCGCTGAATGCGCGTAAATCGGATCTTGAAAATGCTGCATTAAACGCACGCCTGGCCGCCGAAACTATTGATGTGTCGTTGCCGGGGCGTCGCGTGGAGAATGGCGGTTTGCATCCGGTGACTCGCACAATCGACCGCATCGAAAGTTTCTTTGGTGAGCTTGGCTTTACTGTCGCCACCGGTCCGGAAATCGAAGATGATTATCATAACTTCGATGCGTTAAACATTCCAGGTCACCACCCGGCGCGTGCTGATCACGACACCTTCTGGTTTGACGCAACGCGCTTGCTGCGCACCCAGACTTCAGGCGTGCAGATCCGCACGATGGAAAATCAGCAACCGCCTATCCGCATTATTGCGCCGGGCCGCGTGTATCGTAACGACTACGACCAGACGCATACCCCAATGTTCCATCAGATGGAAGGGTTGATTGTTGATAAAAACATCAGCTTCACCAATCTGAAAGGCACGCTGCACGACTTCCTGCGTAACTTCTTTGAAGAAGATTTGCAGATCCGTTTCCGCCCGTCCTATTTCCCGTTTACTGAGCCCTCTGCGGAAGTGGATGTAATGGGTAAAAACGGCAAATGGCTTGAGGTTCTCGGCTGCGGGATGGTGCATCCGAACGTACTGCGTAATGTCGGTATTGATCCGGAAGTTTACTCAGGTTTTGCTTTCGGTATGGGTATGGAGCGTCTGACAATGCTCCGTTACGGTGTCACCGACTTGCGCGCGTTCTTCGAAAACGATTTGCGTTTCCTCAAACAGTTTAAATAAAGGCAGGCAAAACAATGAAATTTAGTGAACTGTGGTTACGCGAATGGGTTAATCCAGCCATTGATAGCGAAGCGCTGTCCGGGCAAATCACCATGGCGGGCCTTGAGGTCGATGGTGTTGAGCCGGTTGCAGGTGCGTTTCATGGCGTGGTCGTTGGCGAAGTAATGGAGTGCGCTCAGCACCCGAACGCCGACAAACTGCGCGTAACGAAAGTAAACGTGGGCGGTGAGCGTCTGCTGGACATCGTCTGTGGCGCGCCAAACTGCCGTCTCGGGCTCAAAGTTGCGGTCGCCACTGTCGGTGCGGTATTGCCGGGCGATTTCAAAATCAAAGCGGCAAAACTGCGTGGCGAGCCTTCGGAAGGCATGCTCTGCTCTTTCTCCGAGCTGGGGATTTCTGACGATCATAACGGCATTATTGAACTGCCAGCAGATGCGCCGATCGGTACCGATATCCGTGAATATTTAAAACTCGATGACAACACCATCGAAATCAGCGTGACGCCAAACCGTGCAGATTGCCTCGGTATCATCGGTGTGGCGCGTGATGTTGCGGTGCTCAACAAATCTCCGCTGACCGCGCCGGATATCGCACCGGTTGCCGCTACCATCGCCGATACGCTGCCGATTACTGTGGAAGCGGCAGAAGCCTGCCCGCGCTACCTTGGCCGTGTGGTAAAAGGTATCAACGTCAAAGCACCAACCCCGCTGTGGATGAAAGAGAAGCTGCGCCGTTGCGGCATTCGCTCGATTGACGCCGTTGTGGACGTGACCAACTACGTTCTGCTGGAGCTGGGGCAGCCGATGCATGCGTTTGACCGCGACCGTCTGGATGGTGGCATTGTGGTGCGTATGGCAAAAGAGGGCGAAACCCTGGTGCTGCTGGACGGTAATGAAGCCAAACTGAACACAGATACGCTGGTGATTGCTGACCATAGCAAAGCGTTGGCAATGGGCGGTATCTTCGGAGGTGAACACTCTGGTGTGAACAGCGAAACGCAGAACGTGCTGCTGGAATGTGCTTTCTTCAATCCGCTATCAATTACTGGCCGCGCGCGCCGTCACGGTTTGCATACTGATGCTTCTCACCGTTATGAACGTGGTGTCGATCCGCAACTGCAATACAAAGCGATGGAACGCGCCACGCGTCTGCTGCTCGATATCTGCGGCGGTGAAGCCGGCCCGGTGATTGATGTCACGAACGACGCCACGCTGCCGAAACGCGCGACTATCCGTCTGCGCCGTAGCAAACTGGATCGTCTGATTGGTCATCATATTGCCGATGAACAGGTCAGCGATATTCTGAACCGCCTGGGCTGCGAAGTGACTGAAGGCCAGGACGAGTGGCTGGCGGTTGCCCCGAGCTGGCGTTTCGACATGGAAATCGAAGAAGATCTGGTCGAAGAAGTTGCCCGCGTTTATGGCTACAACAATATTCCTGATGAGCCGGTGCAGGCTGGCCTGATTATGGGTGAGCACCGCGAAGCGAACCTGTCGATGAAGCGTGTGAAAACCATGCTCAACGATAAAGGCTACCAGGAGGTCATCACTTACAGTTTTGTCGATCCGAAACTACAGCAACTGATTCATCCGGGCGAAGAAGCTCTCATCCTGCCGAGCCCAATCTCCAGCGAGATGTCGGCGATGCGCCTCTCTCTCTGGACCGGTTTGCTCGGCACTATCGTCTATAACCAGAATCGCCAGCAGAGCCGTGTACGTATTTTCGAAACCGGCCTGCGCTTTGTACCTGATACACAAGCCAATCTTGGCATCCGTCAAGATGTGATGCTGGCAGGCGCGATTTGCGGTAACCGTTATGATGAGCACTGGGATCTGGTGAAAGGAAGCGTCGATTTCTTCGATTTAAAAGGCGATCTTGAGTCCGTGCTGGAACTTACAGGTAAGCTTTCCGCCATTGAATTCCGCGCGGAAACGAATCCTGCTCTGCATCCAGGCCAATCTGCAGCGATTTATCTGAAAGATAAGCGCATTGGTTTTATTGGGGTTGTTCACCCGGAACTGGAACGTAAGCTTGATCTGAACGGCCGCACACTGGTATTTGAACTGGAGTGGAATGCGCTTGCAGACCGCGTGGTGCCTCAGGCTCAGGAGATTTCGCGCTTCCCGGCGAACCGCCGTGATATCGCTGTCGTAGTCGCAGAAAATGTGCCTGCAGCAGATGTTTTGGGCGAATGTAAGAAAGTTGGCGTAAATCAGGTAGTTGGCGTAAACTTATTTGACGTGTACCGCGGTAAGGGTGTAGCGGAAGGGTATAAGAGCCTTGCCATTAGCCTGATCCTTCAGGATACCAGCCGTACACTCGAAGAAGAGGAGATTGCCGCTACCGTTGCCAGATGTGTAGAGGCATTAAAAGAGCGATTCCAGGCATCATTGAGGGATTGAACCTATGGCGCTTACAAAAGCTGAAATGTCAGAATATCTGTTTGATAAGCTTGGGCTTAGCAAACGGGACGCAAAAGAGCTGGTAGAGCTGTTTTTCGAAGAGATCCGTCGTGCTCTGGAAAACGGTGAGCAGGTAAAACTCTCCGGCTTTGGCAATTTCGATTTGCGCGACAAAAATCAACGTCCGGGTCGTAATCCAAAAACGGGCGAAGATATTCCCATTACAGCCCGGCGCGTGGTGACCTTCAGACCCGGCCAGAAGTTAAAGAGCCGTGTCGAAAACGCTTCGCCCAAAGCTGAATGATATGAACTAATTAAAAAGGCCGCATCGCGGCCTTTTTTCTTTTCAGCATCCGGCATCAACTTTAAAATCAGTGGCCTTGCTGACCAATACAACGGAAAACATGCTGGCATACGCTCGTCTTCAACAGCAACGCAACCGCCGCTGGCTGGGTGGATTGCTGTTGCTCTTACTCTTCGCGCTGCTGTTTAGTCTCTGCGCGGGTGATCAATGGATTTCTCCCGGCGCCTGGTTTACACCGGATGGGCAACTCTTTGTCTGGCAAATTCGTCTGCCGCGTACGCTGGCCGTGTTGCTGGTAGGCGCCGCACTGGCGTTGTGCGGTGCGGTAATGCAGGCGCTATTCGAAAACCCGCTTGCGGAGCCGGGGTTGCTTGGTGTCTCCAGCGGCGCGGGCGTTGGATTAATTGCTGCTGTATTGCTGGGCGGCGGATTGCTGCCAGGTTGGGCGCTGGGCGTTTGTGCGATTGCCGGGGCGCTCGTTGTGACCCTGATCCTGCTGCGTTTCGCGCGCCGCCACATCTCAACCAGCCGTTTACTGCTGGCTGGCGTTGCATTGGGCATCATCTGTACCGCATTGATGACCTGGGCCGTCTATTTCTCTTCCTCATTCGATTTACGCCAGCTGATGTACTGGATGATGGGCGGTTTCGGCGGCGTGGACTGGCAACAAAGTTGGCTGATGGCGGCGCTGGTGCCAGTCATCATTTGGGTCTGTTTCCAGTCGCAGCCACTGAATATGCTGGCACTGGGAGACATTTCCGCACGCCAGTTAGGGTTACCGATGTGGCTATGGCGAAACGTACTGGTGATAGCAACGGGTTGGCTGGTCGGCGTAAGCGTCGCGCTGGCGGGCTCAATTGGTTTTATCGGTCTGGTCATTCCCCATATCTTACGTTTGTGCGGTTTGACCGATCATCGGGCATTGCTGCCGGGCTGCGCGCTGGCAGGAGCGGTGGCGCTGTTATTTGCCGATGTGATAGCACGTCTGGCGCTCAGTGCAGCCGAGTTGCCCATAGGTGTTGTGACGTCGACGCTGGGCGCGCCGGTATTTATCTGGCTATTATTGAGAGCCGGGCGTTGAGCCCGCAAACCATAACATTCATTAAGGTGACGCTATGCAACAGGATATTCTGAATACTGAAGTTAAGACTATTGATGGTGAACAGACAACGCTTGCAGGTTACCTCGGCAAGGTGCTGCTGCTGGTCAACGTTGCCTCTAAATGTGGGCTGACGCCGCAGTACGAACAACTGGAGCAGATGCAAAAAGAATTTGAAAGTGAAGGTTTTACCGTACTCGGTTTTCCCTGCAATCAGTTTCTCGGCCAGGAACCAGGTTCAGAAGAGGAGATCAAAACCTTCTGTAGCACCACGTATGGCGTAACATTTCCGCTGTTCAGCAAAATCGATGTGAATGGCGAAGCGCGCCACCCGCTGTATAAAAAACTTGTGGCCGCAGCGCCGAAGGCTGTTGCGCTTGAGGGAAGCGGTTTCTACGAACGCATGGAGAGCAAAGGTCGCGCGCCGAAAGAGCCGGGCGATATTCTGTGGAATTTTGAAAAATTCCTGATTGGTCGTGATGGCAAGGTGATTCAACGCTTCTCTCCGGATATGACACCGGAAGATCCGGTTCTTGTTGACGCGGTGAAACAGGCGCTGGCGAAGTAATGTCAATGCTGTTGCAGCTTCAGGATGTGGCTGAACCCGGCAGGCTTGGGCCGATAACGGCATCGATCGGCCAGGGAGAAGTCCTGCATCTTGTCGGGCCGAATGGTGCGGGGAAAAGTACACTGCTGGCGCGCATTGCCGGGTTATCAAGCGGGCAGGGTAGCGTGCTGTTTAATGCCCGTTCGCTGACACAGTGGTCAGCATCGCAGCTGGCGCAACACCGCGCTTACCTGGCCCAGCAGCAGACACCACCGTTCGCTATGCCTGTCTGGCAGTACTTGTCCTTGCATCAGCGCGATAACACACAAACCGCGCTGCTTGCACAGATTGCGGGCAAGCTTGGCCTCAGCGATAAGCTGGGGCGGGCGGTGAATCATCTGTCAGGTGGGGAGTGGCAGCGGGTACGCTTAGCGGCGGTAATTTTACAAATTCACCCGGCTGGTAACCCCTCCGGGGAGCTTTTATTGCTGGATGAGCCGATGAATAGCCTCGATGTTGCCCAGCAGGCGGCACTGGACAAGCTTTTAAACGAGCTGGTTGCCGCAGGAATTACCGTGGTGATGAGTAGCCACGATCTTAACCATACGTTGCACCATGCGCGCCAGGCCTGGCTGCTCAGTGGCGGCAAACTGTTAATGAGCGGGCGGCAGGACGAGGTGCTGACACCATCTCATCTGGCGACGGCGTATGGTTTGGCTTTTCGCCAACTGGATGTGGAAGGTCACCGCGTGCTGATCCCCGCAACGTGACGAAAAGGTGACTTGCCACATATCTGATTCACACGGTAGATTATTCCGAGAAAAAGAAATAAAGAGGCGTGATCCAGGATGCGTATCTGGTTTTTGCTGGCAGTGGCGTTATTCCTTGCAGGATGTAGTTCTCATCGCGCGCCGCCGCCAAATCCAAGATTGTCAGATTCGATAACCGTTATTGCTGGCCTGAATGATCAGCTTAGCCAGTGGCATGGTACGCCGTATCGCTACGGTGGTATGAGCCGTTCCGGCGTTGATTGTTCCGGGTTCGTTATGATGACGTTTCGCGATAAGTTTTCTTTGCAACTGCCGCGCGAGACGCGCCAGCAGGCGGAAATCGGCACGAAAATCGATAAAGATGATTTGCTGCCAGGCGACCTGGTTTTCTTTAAAACCGGTTCCGGAGAGAGCGGGTTGCACGTTGGTATTTACGATACGGATAATGAGTTCATTCATGCCTCAACCAGCCGGGGAGTGATGCGTTCTTCTCTGGATAATGTCTACTGGCGTAAAAATTTCTGGCAAGCACGTCGTATCTAGAATGAGAAAGCCCGCAAGGGCTTTTTTTTAAACCAGGAAATTTCCACTAAATAATCACGTTTATCTTAATTAAGATCTGTGTACATTGGGATCCGGACATCCGTCAATTCGTTATCAGGCTAATAAAGGTTAAGGAGCAGCCAAAAAATAAAACGGGAAAAAAATGAAGTTAATCTCATTTAAAACAATACATTTGAAATATCTTCACCTGTGTTTGACAATGCCGGATATCACCCTTAATGCGGGGCTGGCGCAATGATAGTATCGCTGGATGACACATATCGCTCTGAGCTTCTTTTACTTCCTGCGAGAAAAAGTAACGGAATGCTACAGGGACTGGAAATTATCATTAACTTTGTGGGACCCGACAGCAATGTCCGCACGCCTACAGAGCTGGTTATCCCGCGTCTTACGCCTGAAGAAATACTCACCTTATTCAATGAACAACTGGCACTGCTTGAAGCCTGCCAACTCTTTTTTATCCAACATCAATTAACGGCCTGGATTAATATTGCGCCCTCTTTGATTGATGTCCTGTTAGCAGATGAAATGCTTGCGACAAACATTAGGAAATTTCCTTTTCTTGAATTTACCATTAATGAGAATTTTCCCGATCTAAATAAGGGGAAAGATAATCATCTATTGTTTCTATTGGCGAAACAATATTCACTGGTGCTGGCTAATTTTGGTGCCGGAACCGCCTCGACAAAAGCCATTTTTGATGGCTTATTTAAGCGGGTGGTATTGGATAAAAATTTTGTTCATCAGCGGCTAGCTTCACCTTCATTCGAACCTTTTATGCGGGTGATTGTTTCGCAGCTTGAGCCCTATTGTGATGCATTGATGATTGCAGGCATTGATGATGAACACGCCCTCAACCGGGCTTCGGCCTTTCCCTTCAGCGCCATGTTTGGCGCAATGTGGTCACCCGTCGCCGTCGAACAGTTAACCTCCCTCGTTCAGCCATAGCCCTGCTTTTGCCCGGTGTTTAAACACCACAGTTAGCACTACACTAAAGGCAGGAGGAACCATGACCCTGTCTTTTACTACCCACTGGCGAGATGAATTGCCAGATTTTTACACCGCATTATCCCCTACGCCGCTGCACAACGCCCGGTTGCTATGGCGCAATGAGCCGTTGGCACATGCGCTGGATGTACCGGATGCGTTGTTTCATCCTGTCTCGGGAGCAGGCATTTGGGGCGGCGAAGCGCTGTTGCCTGGCATGTCTCCACTGGCGCAGGTCTACAGTGGACATCAGTTTGGTGTCTGGGCCGGACAATTAGGTGATGGGCGCGGGATTTTGCTCGGTGAGCAGCAACTCCCGGACGGCACAACCCGGGACTGGCACTTGAAAGGCGCCGGGCTGACGCCGTATTCGCGCATGGGGGATGGCCGCGCGGTGTTGCGCTCGACCATTCGCGAAAGCCTGGCTTCAGAAGCGATGCATTATCTGGGGATCCCGACCACGCGCGCATTGAGCATTGTGACCAGCGATACGCCGGTGATGCGCGAAACGCAGGAGCAGGGCGCAATGCTGATGCGTATTGCCGAAAGCCATGTGCGGTTTGGTCATTTCGAACATTTTTACTACCGACGCGATCCGCAAAAAGTCCGTCAACTGGCAGATTTTGTTATCCGTCATCACTGGCCGGAATTGCAAAACGAAAGCGATAAATATGTCGCCTGGTTCCGGGATGTTGTGCGGCGTACCGCGCAGTTGATAGCGCGCTGGCAAGCGGTAGGGTTCGCGCACGGTGTAATGAATACCGATAACATGTCGATCCTTGGTTTAACGATCGACTATGGCCCGTTCGGTTTTCTTGATGATTACCAGCCCGGTTTTATCTGTAACCACTCTGATTACCAGGGGCGGTACAGCTTTGAAAACCAGCCCGCGGTGGCGCTGTGGAATCTCCAGCGCCTGGCGCAGTCGTTATCGCCCTTTATTGCTGCGGAGAGCCTAAACGCCGCGCTGGATGATTACCAGCACCAGTTACTCACTGAATATGGCCTGTTAATGCGCAGCAAACTGGGCTTCTTCACCCGCCAGCAAGGGGATAACGATCTTCTGAATTCGCTGTTTGCCCTGATGGCGCGCGAAGGCAGCGACTATACGCGTACGTTCCGTATGCTCAGCCTGACCGAACAGCAAAGTGCGGCGTCGCCGTTACGCGATGAGTTTATCGATCGCGGCGCATTTGATGACTGGTTTGCGCGATATCGGGCGCGCTTACAGCAGGAAAATATCGATGATGCACAGCGGCAGGCGCATATGCAACAGGTTAACCCGGCGATGGTACTGCGAAACTGGCTGGCGCAGCGCGCCATAGATGCCGCAGAGAAAGGTGATAGCAGCGAGCTGGAGCGACTTCATGAGGCATTACAACAGCCATTTATTGATCGCAGTGATGATTATGTCAGCCGCCCGCCTGACTGGGGCAAACGGCTGGAAGTAAGCTGCTCGAGTTGAAAACGGCCTACTTTGTCAGGATCAATTTTCCGGCGTGCGTCTGGCGCAGCAGATATTGCTGCCCGTTGTGCTCAATAACGACGCGTCCTTCATCTCCCAGCAGTGAATGGCTGTGAACACGGCGATCGGTTGGGGTGATGTGCGTGGGCTTTTCCTGAGGCGTGACGGGTGATGCAGGTGTGCTATCCATTTGCGACATATCCGTTTTAAGACAAACCAACAATGATAATGATTATCAATAGTATGGTGATATGACGCAAGGGCGATTGTTTACCTGAACGCAGTTCCCCCAGGAAAAAGTAGGGGGAACGCGTAGTTCTGAGGGAGTCAGCAGGAAGCGGTTAAAAACGGGTGGCAACCGCGGTTGCGAGTTTTTCCAGCAGCAGTTCACTGTCTTCCCAGTTCAGACATGGGTCGGTAATGGATTGCCCGTATACCAGCGGCTGGCCACTGACAATTTTTTGTGTGCCTTCCTGCAGGAAACTTTCCGCCATCACGCCAGAGATCGCCATCGAGCCATTACGGATTTGCTTACAAATGTCGTCACAGACATCCAACTGGCGGCGGTGCTCTTTCTGGCAGTTGCCATGGCTGAAATCCACCACCAGATGTTCCGGCAAACCAAATTCGCGCAGCGTATCGCACGCATTGGCGATATCCCCGGCATGGTAATTCGGTTTTTTACCGCCACGCATAATGATATGGCCGTACGGGTTGCCGCTGGTCTGATAAATGGTCATTTGCCCGCTTTTATCCGGCGAGAGGAACATATGGCTGGCGCGTGAAGCGCGGATCGCATCAACGGCGATACGTGTATTGCCATCGGTACCATTTTTAAAACCGACCGGGCAGGAAAGCGCCGAGGCCATTTCGCGGTGGATCTGGCTTTCCGTGGTGCGCGCGCCAATCGCTCCCCAACTAATTAAATCGGCAATAAACTGGCCGGTCACCATATCGAGGAATTCGGTCGCGGTGGGCACTCCCAGCTCATTGACCTGCAACAGCAGTTTACGCGCCAGCTCAAGACCGTGATTTACGCGGTAACTGCCGTTCAGATCTGGATCGGAAATCAGCCCTTTCCAGCCCACCACGGTGCGCGGTTTTTCGAAGTAGGTGCGCATAACGATTTCGAGCTGCGCGTGGTGTTTTTCACGTAATACTTGTAAACGGCTCGCGTAATCAACGGCTGCGTCAAGATCGTGAATCGAGCAGGGACCAATAATCACCAACAGGCGGTGATCTTCACCATTCAGAATTTTTTCTATCCGCCGACGGGATGCGGTCACATGCTCCGCTACCTCTGAGGTAACAGGGTAGCGCTGCGCAAGTTCAGCTGGTGTCACCAGGCTGCTGATAGGCGCAGTGCGAAGTTCATCAGTTTTGTTCATCAAGAATCTCAAAAATTAGGTGCTTCAGCGGCAGGAATGCCGGAAGTGATGCGCAACACCTTAAACCAATCCCGGCTTATTTCAAGAGGGGTTGCAAAGCACATCACGTTTCCGGGCAGTATCATAGCGCATTTCGCACCTGTGTACTAGCTTGTTAGTACATGCGGCGATTTAACCCCATAATATCGAGCATCTTGGTGGCAATTTCTTCTACAGAGTAGTTGGTGCTATTAAGGCAGGGAATTTGATTCTTGCGGTAAAGCGCTTCCACTTCTGCGACTTCCATGCGGCACTGGCGCAACGACGCGTAGCGGCTATTTTCCCGGCGCTCTTCGCGAATGGCGGCAAGACGCTCCGGATTAATGGTCAGACCAAATAATTTATGCTGCAGTGGCTTTAACGCAGCGGGGAGAACGAGGTTGTCCATATCGTCAGCAATAAAAGGATAATTTGCCGCGCGAATACCAAATTGCATCGCCAGATACAGACTGGTCGGTGTTTTTCCGCAGCGCGAAACGCCCAGTAAAATCACCTGTGCCTGATCAAGATTGCGCAAAGAAATACCGTCATCGTGCGCGAGGGTGTAATCAATTGCCGCGATACGCGCATCGTATTTGGTTAAATTACCTGGATTAAGCCCATGTGTGCGATGCGCAATGGGGGTAGGATCGAGTTTTAATTCCTCCTGCAGCGGCGCAACCAGCGCCTGAACGATATCCTGACAAAATCCTTCGCTTTGCAAAATAATGGCGCGAATTTCCGGTATCACAATGGAGTAGAACACCAGTGGACGATTGCCGGTTTGCTGATAAATGGCGTCTATTTGTTCTTTGACGGCGCGGGCGCGGCTCTCGTTTTCCACAAACGGCAGCGTAATACTGCTGACGGCAACCGGGAATTGCGACATGACCGCATGGCCTAATACTTCAGCGGTGATAGCGGTTCCATCAGAAATATAAAAGACGTGGCGATCAACTGAACTGTCCATTTAACCCATCCTGAATGACATGCGTAATTCTCTGAAAGCATAAATTAAAACCCTCAACATGCGTATCTCCTTTTTCTCATTTTTAAAATGAAATGGTGTTTTTATTTTTAATGAACTCTACAGTTCATTTTTTTAGTTTCCCCTATAAAAAATAAGGAGATACAGAAATGAGAAATTACTCAAGGTGATTTATTGATGGGAATCTATCCGAAAAACCAAGAATCGTTATTGCTTACACGATTCACCGTTTTTTCAACGGAATTAATTATGCCAGGATAAAAAAGTAGTTCGACGTTTTTACCCATTCATATATCACAAAAGGATTGTTTCGATGTCCAACAATGGCTCGTCTCCGCTGGTGCTTTGGTATGACCAACTCGGCATGAATGATGTAGACAGAGTTGGGGGCAAAAATGCCTCCCTTGGTGAAATGATTACTAATCTGTCCGGTATGGGGGTTTCCGTACCGAATGGGTTTGCGACCACGGCCGATGCGTTTAACCAGTTTCTGGAACAAAGCGGGCTAAATCAGCGCATTTACGAATTACTGGATAAAACCGACATCGATGATGTTTCCGAACTGGCAAAAGCCGGTGCGCAGATCCGCCAGTGGATTGTCGACACGCCGTTCCCGCCTGAGCTGGAAAAAGCCGTCCACGAAGCCTACGCCAAACTCTCCGAAGACGACGCCGAAGCCTCTTTCGCGGTGCGTTCTTCTGCGACAGCAGAAGATATGCCGGATGCCTCGTTTGCCGGTCAGCAGGAAACCTTCCTCAACGTGCAAGGGTATGACGCCGTGCTGGTGGCGGTGAAGCATGTGTTTGCCTCGTTATTTAACGATCGCGCCATCTCCTATCGCGTACATCAGGGCTACGATCATCGCGGCGTCGCGCTTTCTGCCGGTGTGCAGCGCATGGTGCGTTCGGATATCGGCTCTTCTGGCGTGATGTTCACCATTGATACGGAATCCGGTTTTGATCAGGTGGTGTTTATCACCTCTGCCTGGGGGCTGGGCGAAATGGTGGTGCAGGGCGCCGTTAACCCTGATGAGTTCTACGTGCATAAGCCAACGCTTGCGGCCAATCGTCCAGCGATTGTGCGTCGCACCATGGGGTCGAAGAAAATCCGCATGATCTATGCGCCGACGCAAGAGCATGGCAAGCAGGTGCAGATTGAAGATGTTCCGCAGGCCGAGCGTGACCGTTTCTCTCTGACCGACGACGAAGTACAAGCGCTGGCGAAGCAGGCGGTGCAAATCGAGAAACATTATGGCCGTCCAATGGATATTGAATGGGCGAAAGACGGTCATACCGGCAAATTGTTTATCGTACAGGCGCGTCCGGAAACCGTGCGCTCGCGTGGCCAGGTGATGGAGCGTTACACGCTGCATGCCCAGGGGCGCATTATCTCTGAAGGCCGTGCCATTGGGCATCGCATTGGCGCAGGCACGGTAAAAGTGATCCACGATATCAGTGAGATGAACCTGATCGAGCCGGGTGATGTGCTGGTGACCGACATGACCGACCCGGACTGGGAACCGATCATGAAAAAAGCGGCGGCCATTGTCACCAACCGCGGCGGTCGTACCTGCCACGCGGCGATCATTGCGCGTGAGTTAGGTATTCCGGCTGTGGTGGGCTGCGGCGATGCGACCGAACGCATTAAAACCGGTGAGAAAGTCACCGTCTCCTGCGCTGAAGGCGATACCGGTTATGTGTATGCCGATCTGCTGGATTTCAGCGTAAAAAGTTCAAGCGTAGACACCATGCCGGATCTGCCGCTGAAGATCATGATGAACGTCGGCAACCCGGATCGCGCGTTCGATTTTGCTTGCCTGCCAAACGAAGGCGTAGGCCTTGCGCGTCTGGAGTTCATCATCAACCGCATGATCGGTGTGCATCCGCGTGCGCTGCTGGAGTTTGATGACCAGGACGCGAAATTACAAAACGAAATCCGCGAAATGATGAAAGGCTTCGATTCGCCGGTTGAGTTTTATGTCGGTCGTCTGACGGAAGGCATTTCGACACTGGGCGCGGCATTCTGGCCAAAACGCGTGATTGTGCGTCTGTCCGACTTTAAATCGAACGAATACGCGAATCTGGTTGGTGGTGAGCGTTACGAGCCGGAAGAAGAGAACCCGATGCTCGGTTTCCGCGGCGCAGGCCGTTATGTTGCTGACAGCTTCCGCGATTGCTTTGCGCTTGAATGCGAAGCGGTAAAACGCGTGCGTAACGACATGGGGCTGACCAACGTGGAAATCATGGTCCCGTTTGTGCGTACCGTTGAACAGGCAAAAGCGGTGGTTGATGAGCTGGCGCGTCAGGGGCTGAAACGCGGTGAGAACGGGCTGAAAATCATCATGATGTGCGAAATCCCGTCCAACGCGCTGCTGGCGGAGCAGTTCCTCGAATATTTCGATGGTTTCTCTATCGGCTCCAACGACATGACTCAACTGGCGCTGGGCCTCGATCGCGATTCCGGCGTGGTCTCTGAATTGTTCGACGAACGTAACGACGCGGTAAAAGCGCTGCTTTCGATGGCGATCCGTGCGGCGAAAAAGCAGGGCAAATATGTCGGTATCTGCGGACAGGGACCTTCGGATCACGAAGACTTTGCCGCCTGGTTGATGGATGAGGGCATTGATAGTCTCTCGCTCAATCCGGACACCGTTGTGCAGACCTGGCTAAGCCTCGCCGAACTGAAAAAATAAAGGCGAAAGTAAAATCCCCGGCATAATGTCGGGGATTTTTTTATTTCAGCCGCGAACTCGGCGGCGATCACAATTACTAAAAAACGTAAAAAGCCTGGCAATTATTGCAATTGTCCCCTCGTAGCCTTCTTCCAATACTTGAGCCTGTAGTGAGCAGCGTGACGTTAATCTGTCGCGCCATGTTGAAATATTTTTTGACCTCACAAGGCTAATAAAAATGACAATCTCCTCTGTCCTGAGTACAAAAGACAAAATAGGTTACGGTCTGGGCGATATGGCAAGCGCCCTGGTCTGGCAAACCGCAACGCTGTTTCTCGCTTATTTCTATACGGATGTGTTTGGGTTGCCTGCCGCAATAATGGGAACCATGTTTTTGGTCGTACGCGCGGTGGATGCTTTTGTCGATCCGTGTATCGGCGCACTGGTGGATCGCACGCAAACGCGACACGGGCGCTTTCGCCCCTGGCTGCTGTGGTTTGCAATACCGTTCGGTGTGAGCTGCATTATTACCTTTTATGTCCCGGACGCCGGGGCAACGGCAAAAATCCTCTATGCCTGCGTCACTTACGGCATCCTTAGCTTTATCTACTCTGCGATTAACGTACCTTACTGCGCAATGCCCGGCGCGCTGACGATGGACCCGCACGAGCGCCATTCGCTGCAGTCCTGGCGCTTTGGTTTATCGTTTATCGGCGGCCTGATCGTGACCGTTATTGCTCTGCCGCTGGTGGCGCATCTGGGGGCGGGTAACGATCAGAAAGGGTATTTCTATGCCATGAGTATGATGGGCGTATTGGGTATTTTTCTGTTCTTTGGCTGCTTCTTTATGACGCGCGAGCGTTTTACGCCGCGCAATGATAGCTCTGGTTCGCTGCTCAGCGATCTCAAATTGCTGGCGGGAAATACGCAGTGGCGCATTGTCTTTGTGTTTAATATTTTGCTGTTAACCGCGGTTGTAACGCGTGGTTCCGCCACGATGTATTACGTCAAATATGTATTACAGCGCCCGGATATGGTGTTTACCTTTATTGTTTCTGGCATGATCGCTGCCCTAAGCGGAGCGCTATTATCGGCACGGTTGTTAGGGAAATTTGACCGGGTGCGCGCCTACCAGTGGACAATTATTACGTTCGTCGTTTTCGCTGCGCTTATTTTTATTATCCCGCCTACGCAAGTGTGGCTTATTTTTGGCCTCAATATCGTTTTCAGCTTTATTCAGAACCTGACCACGCCATTGCAATGGACCATGTTCTCTGACGTGGTGGATTACGAAGAGCACCGCAGCGGGCGTCGTCTCGACGGACTGGTGTTCTCTACCGCGTTATTCGCCATTAAATTTGGCCTGGCGCTCGGCGGCGCTGTTGTGGGTTGGGTGCTTGGCGCAGTGGACTATGCGCCGAACCAGGCAGCCCAGAGTGCGACGGTGCTGACGACCATTAACGCGCTGTTTACGCTGATCCCCTGCCTGCTGTTTATCTGCATGGTGCTGCTGCTGACCCGCTACAAACTGAATAGCCAGGTTGCCGACAGTATCGCGCAAGATCTGATACGTAAACGCGGTGACAGCGAAAGCGACACGGCACCGCAAACCGCCCCGGATTTCAACAACACAGGAGTGACCCGATGACTGCTATCTACCAGGACGCAAACCGTCCCGTGGCCGAACGCGTTGCGGATTTACTGGCGCGGATGACGCCGGAAGAGAAATTCGCGCAAATGCATGCTCTGTGGCTGGTGCTTTCAGAAGAGGGTGAGCATCGCGAGCGCACCGATCTCAGCGATGAGTTTGCTGGTGTCAGCGCGCAGGCAGCGCTGGCGCAGCGGCTTAAACTGGGCGTCGGGCAAATAACCCGTCCGCTGGGCACGCATATTGTGGAGGCAAAAAGCGGCGTGCGCGCGGCGAATCGGCTGCAAAAAACGTTAGTGGAAGAGACGCGGTTGGGCATTCCGGCGCTGTTCCATGAAGAGTGCCTGGTTGGTTTATTGTGTAAAGACGCGACGTTATTTCCCTCCTCGCTGAATTACGGTTCCACCTGGGATCCGCAACTCGTGCAACGCGCCGCCCATCATATTGGGCTGGAAGCGCGATCAACCGGCTGCAAGCAGGGGCTGGCTCCGGTGCTGGATGTCTCGCGCGATGTGCGCTGGGGGCGCACGGAAGAGACATTTGGCGAAGATCCGTGGCTGGTGGGAGTGATGGCTTGCGCGTACGTGAACGGTTTGCAGGGTGAAAAGGGCGATATGCTGGCGACGCTCAAACACTATGTTGGCCACTCGTTTAGTGAAGGCGCACGTAACCATGCTCCGGTACACCTCGGCTTTTGCGAGCTGAACGACACCTTCTTGCTGCCGTTCGAGATGGCTGTGAAGCTGGCGAAAGCGGGATCGGTGATGCCGGCTTATCACGACATTGATAATCAGCCGGGACACAGTGACCATTTCTTGCTCACCACCCTGCTGCGTGAACAGTGGGGCTTCGAAGGCATTATTGTGGCCGATTACGGCGGCGTCAGCCTGTTGCATCAGCATCACGGCGTGACTCACGATGCTGCAGAATCCGCTGCGCTCTCGTTTAATGCCGGGCTGGATGTTGAGTTGCCAAAAGATGACTGTGCGCGCCATCTGGCAGAGGCCGTTGAGCGCGGCCTTATTTCCATGGCAAAAGTGGACGAAATTGTCGCCCGCGTACTGGAAGTAAAATTTCGTCTTGGTTTGTTCGAACAACCTTATACCGATGAACAGGGTATCGACCTGCAGTCTGCTGAGACACGGCAGGTAGCGCGCGAGGTCGCCACGCGCTCAATGACGATGCTGGAAAATAACGGCATTTTGCCATTGAGCGGCTCGCCGAAAGTGGCAGTAATTGGCCCGACCGCTGACGATCCGCTGGCTTTGCTCAGCGGCTACAGTTTCCCGGTGCATTTGATCATTAGCGATATGCTGGAAGAAACCACGCAGGTCACCACGCCGCTTGCGGCGCTGCGCCAGACGCTGGGCGAGGGGTACGTCCGCTATGCCAAAGGTTGCCATATTATTGAAAAACGTATGGCTGGTGCCCCCGTTTTCCCTGGGGACGCGTCGGGTAAACCGATGCAGCAGTCACCGGTTTCCATGGATGTGAGTCTGATCCCGCACGCGGTGAGCGTGGCGCAAGAAAGCGAGGTGATTATTGCCTGTGTGGGCGATCTTGCCGGGCTGTTCCAGAGCGGCACGGTGGGGGAAGGTTCTGATACGGATAGCCTGACGTTGCCGGGTGTGCAACAACAATTGCTTGAAGCGTTAGTGGCAACGGGGAAACCGGTCGTGGTGGTCATGACCGGCGGACGTCCGTATAACCTGCAAGGGCTGGAGTCGCGCGTTGCCGCATGGTTGATGGCGTGGGCGCCGGGGCAGGAGGGCGGCCAGGCGATTGCCGATGTATTGACCGGACGGGCAGAGCCGCAGGGGCGTCTGGTCGTCAGCGTGCCGAAAAGCGCCGGTGCCATGCCCTATTATTACAACCACAAGCTGAAAAGCGGTGGTACACCGTTTGCCTTCCATTTTGGCGCCCTTTACCCCTTTGGCTACGGAAAGAGCTGGACGCAGTTCGAGTATGTGAACCCGGTGCTGCTCACGCCTGATGTGGCGATCGATGGCGATATTCACGTACAGGTACAGGTAAAAAATACCGGCGAGCGCAGCGGAAGCGAAGTGGTGCAGCTGTATGTCCGGGATAAGGTGGCCTCGATGGTGCGTCCGGTGCAGGAGCTAAAGGCGTTCCAGCGCGTGGCATTGTCACCGGGTGAATCGGCGACGCTGACGTTCATCGTGCCGGTAGATATGCTCAACTTTACTCGCCGTGACGGGCAACGCATTGTCGAACCGGGTGAGTTTGAGTTGCAAATCGGTGCCTCATCGGCAGATATCCGCGCAACGCTTACGGTGAATGTTTACGGCGAGATCCGCGAACTTCCCACCGCCTGGAAAATGATGAGTCAGTGCGAAGTCAGCCAGTGATAAAATCGTAGCCCATCGAACGATGGGCTATTTTTTTTGCACAAACGAGCAACAATAACCCTCCTGAAATAACAACCACACTTCATAGCTTACAATTAAATAAGGTATTTGTGTGATCGTAAGCTATTCGTGCCTGCTCCTGGTATATATTTATTGTATTGATAATTACCCTGCATATAATTCTCTCCAGTGACTTATCTGTTCGTGGTTTTCTATTTGCTTCTGCGCTTGCAGAAACAATTCTATTGAGGTTTTTCGTAATGGGAAAAATAGCTGAGCGCCATTATGTTCATTTTATTTGTAATGGCGTGACGGGGTTTGTCGAAGTTGAACCCGGCGGTATCCAGTGGGTGAACTACGCTGGCGAACGCAGGATTTATAGGGCACTACAGGGCCGGTTACGTAACGTCGTTGATCACGTGCTGTCTCAGCATCACCTTATCAGCAGCTGGCACAGGTAAATACGTAAGCGGATTTATGTTAATTGTTTTTTCGTCGTTTTAATTTATTAACTATTGCAGTTTTTATTTCGCTGTAGCAGAAGGCATATATCTTTTATTTGCCTGCAATAGTCGTGAGGTTATTCAAATGAAACGTTTTTTATTCATGTTTATCGTGCTGGCGTGCGCGACTCTTAATGGCTGCGCGTCTTATAACGATCATATTCGTGCCTGTGACGGACACGATGTGAGCACGATGCATTTAGCATTCGATTATCTACCGATTGGTGCGGCTATTGATAATGGTGCCTGCGCGGTGAGCAGCAAGGGGAGCGCGTCTGCATCCGGCAAATAAGTGCCTGAACGGAAAGCGGCGAAAAAAAAGCCCATCGTGGGAGATGGGCAAAGACTACACACAGCAATTCGTTGTTTCACTCAGGGGATTTCCATGCTTATAAATCAAGGTGTTGATTTATAACCGTGAGCTAATAGTAGGCATGTCGATTTTTTGCGTCGATCAGATTCGTCTCATTAGTTAAACGGACGTGAAGAATATATGGGTTAAACCGCTCATTATTTCGCTTTCAGAGGGATCTGAATGGAGTTTTGCGTTTGAAATGATAAGTAGTGCTTAATAATAATTAAGGCGGGCTACCCCGCCTTAATTATTTTCAGGAAAGGTTATCTACATTCATTGTCGACTTCGCTTAATGCATTATCTGTTGCCGCCGGTTCGGGCGCTTCATTCACCCACGCGGAGAATAGCCGCCAGGAGACCGCCAGTAATACCGGGCCTATAAACAGCCCAATCATGCCGAAAGCGACCAGTCCGCCAATGACCCCCGAAAGAATAAGGATCAGCGGTAAATCAGCGCCCATGCGGATCAGTACCGGGCGGATAAAGTTATCCAGCGTGGCGACAACGCAGCTCCAGACCAGCAGTACAGTGCCCCAGGTGGAATCTCCGCTCCAGTACAGCCAGATAATGGCCGGAACCAGCACCAGTAACGGCCCGAGCTGCACCAGACAGGTCATCAGCATGACCACGGTAAACAGCGTGGCGTAGGGCACGCCGGAAATAGCCAGGCCAACGCCGCCAAGCACGGCCTGCACCAGCGCGGTGACCACCACGCCCAGCGCTACGGCACGGATCGCCTGGCCTGCCAGCAGCACGGCGGCATCGCCACGTTTCCCGGCAAGGCGAATGGCGAAATGGCGGATCCCTCTGGCAACTTGCTCACCGCGCCAGTAGAGCAGGGCACTGAACAGCAACATCAGGCCGCAGTGCAGCATAAAGCGTCCGATATGCGCGGCCTGGCCGACAAACCAGGTGGTGGTCGCGCCTACATACGGACGCAGTTTGGCCATAATAGCGCTGCCGCCCATATCCAGCAGGCTGTGCCAGCCCGCGTAGAGCTTCTCACCAACGAAAGGAACGCTGTTTAGCCAGGCTAAATCCGGCGGTGACATGGCGCCGGTACTGATGGCATGGATCACCGGGCCGCTGGAGTCCACCAGGCTATTAACCAGTAGCGCGACCGGAATAATAAACAGCAGGATTAACAGCAGCATCATCACTAACACCGCCAGCGATCGGCGGCCAAACAGCACGCGTTGCAGGCGCACCAGCAGTGGCCAAGTGGCGATCACCACCGTCCCGGCCCAGGCAAAACCGAGGATGAAGGGCTGGACGACCCACAGACAGGCGATAATCATGATTGCTAAAAACAGTACCGACAGCATGATTTGCGGTACATCCCTGGACTGACGTAGATCAACCATACGATTTACTCACCTTATTGAGTGGCTGAAAATTCGGTGTTTCTGGAAATCACCAGTGATAATGATTAATGATTTCAGCAGTTTTGGACAGTCCGATTCTGCCTGTAATTCTCATGGGCGCATAAGAAAAAAATGTGATACAACGATGAATGCTTAAAGCAAACGATTAACTATTCACAACACTAACAGTCAGGCAGGGTCAAGCATAATGATCCCACAGATTTCCCAGGCACCGGGCGTCGTTCAACTGGTGCTGAATTTTTTGCAGGCTTTGGAGCAACAAGGTTTTACCGGTGATACCGCCACCAGCTATGCCGACAGGCTAACGATGGCGACAGACAACAGTATTTACCAGCTATTACCCGATGCCGTCGTTTTCCCTCGTTCAACGTCCGACGTTGCCTTGATCACACGCCTCGCTGCCGAGCCGCGTTTTCGCACGCTGGTCTTTACTCCGCGCGGCGGCGGTACCGGCACCAATGGTCAGGCGCTGAACCAGGGCATCATCGTTGATATGTCCCGCTATATGAACCGCATTATGGAAATTAACCCCGAAGAGGGGTGGGTGCGCGTTGAGGCGGGTGTTATTAAAGATCAGCTCAACCAGTATTTGAAACCTTATGGCTTCTTCTTCGCGCCAGAGCTGTCGACCAGCAACCGTGCGACGCTGGGAGGAATGATCAACACCGACGCCTCCGGGCAGGGTTCTCTGGTGTACGGGAAAACCTCCGACCATGTGCTCGGTGTCCGCGCTGTGTTATTGGGTGGCGATATCCTCGATACGCAGGCGATGCCGGTGGCGCTGGCAGAAACGCTGGGTAACGCCAGCACCGCTATCGGGCGAATTTATAAAACCGTGCTGGAGCGCTGTCGTGATAATCGCCAGTTGATTCTGGATAACTTTCCCAAACTGAACCGTTTTCTCACCGGTTACGATTTGCGTCATGTGTTCAATGACGAGATGACCGAATTTGATTTAACCCGCATTCTGACCGGCTCAGAAGGGACGCTGGCGTTTATTACCGAAGCGCGCCTTGATATCACGCCGCTGCCAAAAGTTCGCCGTCTGGTGAACGTAAAATATGATTCGTTTGATTCCGCGCTGCGCAATGCGCCGTTTATGGTGGACGCGCGGGCGCTCTCCGTCGAAACCGTGGATTCGAAAGTGCTTAACCTGGCGCGGGAAGACATTGTCTGGCACTCGGTGAAAGAGTTGATTACCGATGTACCGGATAAAAACTTGCTTGGGCTGAATATTGTTGAGTTTGCCGGTGACGATCAGCCGCTGATTGATGCGCAAGTGCAGTCGCTGTGCCGGCGCCTCGATACGTTGATGGCCAATGGTGAAGGTGGCGTGATTGGCTGGCAATTGTGCGAGGATCTGACGGGCATTGAGCGCATTTACGCTATGCGTAAAAAAGCGGTGGGGTTATTAGGGAACGCGAAAGGCGCGGCCAAGCCGATTCCCTTCGCCGAAGATACCTGCGTGCCGCCGGAACATCTGGCGGACTATATCGTTGAATTCCGTGCGCTGCTTGATGGACACGGCCTGAGCTACGGCATGTTTGGTCACGTTGACGCCGGAGTGCTGCACGTGCGACCAGCGCTGGATATGTGCGATCCGCAACAAGAAGTGCTGATGAAATCCATTTCCGATGATGTGGTGGCGTTGACGGCGAAATATGGCGGTTTGCTGTGGGGTGAGCACGGGAAAGGTTTCCGTGCCGAATATAGTCCGGCTTTTTTTGGCGAGCAGCTGTATGGCGAGTTACGCAAAATCAAAGCGGCGTTCGATCCGGAAAACCGTCTGAACCCCGGTAAAATCTGCCCTCCTGAAGGCCTTGATGCGCCGATGAAGAAGGTGGATGACGTTAAACGCGGTACGCTTGACCGGCAAATTCCTATCGCCGTCCGTTCATCATGGCGCGGCGCGATGGAGTGTAACGGTAACGGCTTGTGCTTTAACTTCGATGTGAAAAGCCCGATGTGTCCGTCGATGAAAATCTCGGCGAACCGTATTCATTCGCCAAAAGGGCGGGCAACGCTGGTGCGCGAATGGCTGCGATTGCTGGCAGATCGTGGCATCGATCCGGTGAAGCTGGAAAAAGAGTTGCCGGAAAAGCGGGCCAGTTTACGCACATTAATCGAGCGTACGCGCAATAGCTGGCATGCACGTCGCGGCGAGTATGATTTCTCTCATGAAGTCAAAGAGGCGATGTCCGGCTGCCTGGCCTGTAAAGCGTGCTCAACGCAGTGCCCGATCAAGATTGATGTGCCGGAATTCCGGTCACGCTTTCTGCAGCTCTATCACAGCCGTTATCTGCGTCCGGTGCGCGACCATCTGGTCGCCACGGTCGAGAGCTATGCGCCATTAATGGCGCGCGCGCCGAAAACATTTAACTTTTTTATGAGCCAGCCGTGGGTGCGCTCCCTTTCCGCAAAGCATATCGGCATGGTGGATTTACCGTTGTTGTCTGTGCCGTCATTGCAGCGTCAGATGGTCGGGCATCGCACGGCGAACATGACGCTTGAGCAGCTTGAACAACTCAACGCCGCGCAGAAAGCGAAAACTGTGCTGGTGGTGCAGGATCCGTTCACCAGCTATTACGATGCGCAAGTGGTGGCCGATTTTGTTCGTCTGGTCGAACGGCTTGGCTTCGAGCCGGTAGTGTTGCCTTTCTCGCCAAATGGCAAGGCGCAACACATTAAAGGTTTCCTGAATCGCTTTGCCAAAACGGCGCAAAAAACCGCAGATTTCCTTAATCGCGTGGCGCAACTGGGCATGCCGATGGTCGGTGTCGACCCGGCTTTGGTGCTCTGCTACCGCGACGAGTACAAGCTGGTGTTGGGTGATAAGCGTGGAGAATTTCATGTGCAACTGGTGCATGAATGGCTGCCAACAGCGCTGGATAATGTCGGTGAGCGAACGCCCAGCGGCGAGCCATGGTATCTGTTTGGCCACTGCACAGAAGTGACTGCGTTGCCGGGTGCTACGGGGCAATGGGCGTCGATTTTTGCGCGTTTCGGCGCGGTACTGGAAAATGTCAGCGTTGGTTGTTGCGGTATGGCCGGAACCTATGGTCATGAAGTGAAGAACCATGCCAGCTCGCTGGGGATTTATGAGCTTTCCTGGCATCAGGCGATGCAGCGTTTGCCGCGTAATCGCTGTCTGGCGACCGGCTACTCTTGTCGCAGCCAGGTTAAACGAATCGAAGGGAATGGCGTGCGCCATCCATTACAGGCATTACTGGAGATTTTGGGATGATCTGGAAACGTGCGGTTACGCTGGAAGCCCTTAATGCAATGGGTGATGGCAATATGGTGGGGCTGCTGGATATTCGCTTTGAGCGCATCAGTGACGATGCGCTGGAGGCGAGTATGCCGGTAGACCAACGAACTCATCAGCCGTTTGGCCTGCTACACGGTGGCGCGTCGGTGGTGCTGGCGGAAACGCTCGGCTCTGTTGCCGGCTATTTGTGTACGGAAGGGGAGCAGAAAGTGGTGGGACTGGAGGTTAACGCCAACCACTTGCGCTCGGTGCGCAGCGGGCGCGTGCGCGGTGTTTGCCGGGCGTTGCATACGGGTGGGCGGCATCAGGTCTGGCAAATCGATATTTATGACGAACAATCCCGCCTTTGCTGTTCATCACGGCTGACCACGGCTGTTGTCTAATCATTTTCGGCGGTGTAACCGCCGAAAAATCTTCATTTTTTATTCATTATTCTGAGCATTAGATTTTAGCTCTTCGTGCTATATTGTCCGGCACTGGATGTACCGCCCGGTTGTCTGCAACCGAAGCGAGTGGCTGTAACGCGTAATGACCTGATGAAGTGATTCATTGTCTCTTTAAGCGCTACTGAATAGAGGCTTTTAGGTAACAATGATGACATCGTTCAAGCTTGCATTTTTACACCCACGCCATTGGGTGACATGGGCCGGATTAGGTTTGCTCTGGCTGCTCGTTCAACTTCCTTATCCTGTTCTTGCCCGCCTTGGCGCGGGGCTGGGTCGGCAATCGCGTCGATTCCTGCAACGTCGCGAGCGTATAGCTCGCCGTAACCTCGAATTATGTTTCCCCCATATGAGTGATGAGCTGCGCGAGCGGCTGATTGCGAAAAACTTTATGTCGTTGGGCATGGGGTTGATTGAAACCGGCATGGCGTGGTTTTGGTCGGATAAGCGTGTACGTCGCTGGTTTGACGTCGAAGGCTATCAGCACTTGCAGGCCGCCCAGGCCAGCCAGCGTGGCGTGATGGTGGTCGGCGTGCATTTTATGTCGCTGGAGCTGGGTGGGCGTGTAATGGGGCTTTGCCAGCCAATGATGGCAACCTATCGTCCACACAATAATGTGCTGATGGAATGGGTGCAGACGCGCGGGCGTATGCGTTCCAATAAATCGATGATTGATCGCCGTAACCTGAAAGGCCTGGTCAATGCGCTGAAACAAGGTGAAGCCGTTTGGTTTGCGCCGGATCAGGATTACGGGCGCAAAGGCAGTATTTTCGCTCCGTTCTTCAGTGTTCAAAACGCGGCAACGACCAACGGGACATACGTTTTATCGCGCCTTTCCGGGGCAAAAATGTTGACGGTAACGATGGTGCGCAAAGAGGATTTCTCCGGTTATTCGCTGCATATCGGCCAGGCGCTGAATGACTATCCGGTTGAGGATGAGTTTGCCGCCGCTAGCTATATGAACAAAGTGATCGAGCGCGAAATTCTGCGCGCACCGGAGCAGTATCTCTGGATCCACCGGCGTTTTAAAACTCGCCCGGTCGGCGAACCTTCGCTTTATAACTAACCTTTATTAACGCGCCCCTTCTCAGGGGCGTTGTATTATTCTGTTGCCAACAAAATGTATACGGGATGGTTATGGTCAAGTTTATTGCGGGCGGCTGTTTAGCCTTATTATCGGCATATTCATCTGCTGCGGGTATCACGCTGCAGTGTGATGAATACCGCGCCAGCGTCGAACCGGATGGGCTCACTATCAATGGCCGGCATTACACGAATCCACAGGAGAAGCCGTATGAGATCTCCGATCAATATTCCGGGCGCTCGCTGATTTATACCGATAGCCAGGATCAAAACAAGGATACCAACTGGGCGGCTATTCATATCATCACGCAGATTGAAACGGGTAAAAAAGCCTTCTTCTACGCGGACAGTAAGCACATTAACGATAAAGCAATTATCTGCACACGCGAAAACGCAGAGGAATAGTGCACGCGCTGTGAGCCTGGCATTTTCACCCAATCACCCCGCCAGCGGCTTGTATGCGAGTTTAAAACCCTTCCAGTAGCTGGAGTTGCTTAAAGGTCAGCGGGCGGGAAAAGGTGTACCCCTGAATACCGCCAGAGTGATACCTGTTAAGCAGAGCGAGGTCGGCGGTGCTATCCACGCCTTCGCAAATCACGTTCGTACCGGCAGGTATCACGCTGCCAATGAAACGGTGCAGTGTTGAAAGTTTTGCCGGGTAACGGGCAATGCCATCAACAAGGAAACGGTCGATTTTAATGGTATTGAATGCAAACAATTGCAGGCGCTCTGCATGTTCATTCCCATGGCCAAACTTACCGAGTGAAACCATAAACCCATACTCTTTGACTTTCTTTAACGCTGGTAACCTACTGATAAATTGTGGATAAGTGATTTTATCGCTAACTTCAATTTCGATACGTTGCGGGGCAATATTATGGTGCTGGCAGCGTTCAATGAGCTGGGTAAGATAATCCATATCATTAACCAACTGCGGCGATAAAATGAAGGAAAGCGTCATGGTTTCCTTCATTTTTAGTACATGACAAATAACATCAAAAATAAAATCGGTGACTTTTCTGCTGACCGCCGTTTCTTCGAGCAGCGTTGCTGTTTGCTCTGCGGGAATGAGAAAATCCTCAGCGTTATAAAATTGCGCCACCGCTTGATAGCGGAGAATGTTTTTTCCTGAGAGATTAATGATGGGGTGAAACTCTGCCGTCATCAGGAATTTTCTGCCTTTTATTTCCAGTGTGTTAATTTTCATTTTCCTGATTTAGCCCCTACTCAAAAGAACAGGACATTCTTAATGAACAATTTTCAATTCTACACAGGCCCGGATAACGATTGAAAATTGTTTTGAATGATCGATTATCTTATTTTGATAGTCTGTATCTATTACTATCATGAAAATGATCGCTTAAATCTATAAATTGCCAAAGAAGATTATTCTTAATATTTATATTCTGTTGGCTTTGTGATTATGTTTTTTGTGTTTAGTTTGCATTAGGTCGTTGTTTTGTAGTGATAAAGATGATTGACCGCGAATGTGCTTAACGAACTTCTGCATGAAGTTTAGCTTACGATAATAAAGCACGAATTAATTAACAATATTAACCATAAGTAAGATGTTTGCTGGTAATGCGCGCGTGTTTATAAGCCAGAACATTTATTACTTTCTTTGGCGTCGATGTGTAACAGATGTATTGAAGGTGTATATAAGATGCGTTTAAAAATAAACTGCCGAACATAAAAATATAATGACAGTTTTATGACAGCTATAACCGGGTTAGGAAGAAAAGAACGAACGGGAAACGTATCGTCTGCTCCAGTTTCCCGTTCGGTTAATTAAAGGGTTAGCAACAGGCTATCGCCGGGGTGCTAATTTCCTGGTTTTAGCAGTGTGCTGACAAATCAACAATGTTGCTTCAGGAAGCCGACAATCAATTGCGAAACATATTCAGGCTTCTCCCGGTTACTGATATGCGCCGCATTTTGAATCAGCGTGAATTCACAGCCTAATGCTTCTGCCATCTGTCGTCCTTCCACTGGCGGGCGCGGTAGATCCAGTTCGCCAGTTGCCACATGCGCCGGGCAAGCCACAGAATTCAGAATAGCCATGCGATCCGGTCGGCCGAAAATCAATTTACCGAGCGGCACAATACTGCTGCGAAGCTGCTCTGCAGAGAGCGAGGAAAGATAAGCGGTGAGCTGCTGAACATCTTCAGGCGCGGCAAACTGCGAATAAAATTGACCGACGATATAATCGAGTAACGCCGGGGGAATAGTGCCGGTCGCATCGATGGCGTTGAGCATCGCGAAGTAACGCTCACGCGCCAGATCCGTTTCATCGCCAATAAAGGTATCAAATAACATCACAGCCTTAACCCGCGCAGGTGCGGCGGCAGCGAGTTCTGCTCCCCACATTCCACCGACCGACAAGCCGACCACGGCAAATTGATCGATCCCGAGCGAGTCCATTAAAGCCAGATTGTCGGCGGCAATATCGGCCAGAGAGGTGGGCGTGGCAGGCAACGCCGGAGATTCACCATGCCCCCATAAATCCGGCGCTATCACACGAAAGTGCCGGCTAAGCGTTTCAATTTGTGGCGACCACATCGCTTTATCAAACAAATAGCTATGGCCCAGCAGCACGGGAAAACCCGTTCCGCTATCTAAAAAAGACATCATTGGTTTTGCATTCATCAATACTCTCCTTGTTTGATGGCTCAGCAACGTGAGCACATTTTAAAAAAGCCGGACATAACTGACTTCATTTCAGAAATGAGGGGGTAATTTCTTCTTTTTCGAATGTTTTTTCTTATCCCATGCTATTTATGCGATAGCGACCAGAACACCATAACTTCACTCCGGTGTGGAGATAGTGGGGTAAAGCAACGTTTCCAGGAAGCTGGCGACTATCCACAGCGTTTCGCTGAAAATTGACCATAAACCCACCACCAGAACCACCACCGCGAGCAGCAGCAAAATCAACGCCGTTTTATCCATAACTTGCTCAAATGTGGTAAAAAATTCTTGTTTTCGGACACTCATTCCAGCATCCGGTTCAACTTTTTACTATGACTATTTTGCCGCCGACGGGCTGACTATTGATATCACTGGAGATTAATTTTAAAAATGCAAAGCGCCGAAGTTGGGGCTACGCGTTTAAGACAGCGTTTTGCGAAAAGATAATGTTTTGATAAGCGGGTCCCTTTTAACATTAAAAAATTTCAAAATCCTATCTCAATAATAGGTATTGGCTATACATCTTTCCTTTTTCAGCGCCTGGTCGCCGCTACGCCCTCTAAAGTCATTATTTATCAATTTATTAAACAAATTTTCACTTACCTGTAAAGCCTTTGCGCAGAGTCTATGCTTATAACATGTGCCGAAAAAAGGGGCTTGTGGCTAATAACCCTTCGGAAAAGAGGTTGAAGTGAGAATCATTATCACTAACATAGCATTATGAGCCTTTGATCTGCTGATGTGAGGTAAACGATGGAATCATTTAATCCACAAGATTTTACGTGGCGGGGGCTAACCATGACACCCGCTGCCGCAGAACATATTCGTGCGCTGTCCAGTAAACAGGCCGGTGTGCTCGGTGTACGGCTTGGTATCAAGCAGACGGGTTGCGCAGGTTTTGGCTATGTACTCGATACCGTGACGGAACCAAGCGAAGACGATTTGCTTTACGAATCTGACGGCGCGCGCCTTTACGTACCGCTGCAAGCGATGCCATTTATTGACGGCACCGAAGTGGATTACGTACGTGAAGGTTTAAATCAGATCTTCAAATTTCATAACCCGAAAGCCCAGCACGAATGCGGCTGTGGCGAAAGTTTCGGGGTATAGGCGGAACTATGTCTCGTAATACTGAAGCAACTGATGATGTCAAAATCTGGACCGGCGGCAACCTCAATTATAAAGAGGGCTTTTTTACCCGGCTTAGCACCGACGAGCTGGCAAAAGGCATCAATGAAGAGGTCGTGCGGGCCATTTCAGCGAAGCGCAACGAGCCAGAATGGATGCTCGAGTTTCGCCTGAACGCTTTCCGGGCGTGGCTGGAGATGGAAGAACCGCACTGGCTGAAAGCCCATTACGGAAAACTGAATTATCAGGATTACAGTTACTACTCCGCACCTTCCTGTGGCAACTGCGATGACACATGCGCCTCGCAGCCCGGAGCGGTGCAGCAGACCGGCGCAAATGCCTGGCTGACGGAAGAGGTTGAAGAGGCCTTTAACCAGCTAGGCGTCCCTGTACGTGAAGGTAAAGAAGTGGCGGTTGACGCGATTTTTGACTCCGTCTCCGTGGCAACGACGTACCGGGAAAAATTGTCAGAGCAAGGGATCATCTTCTGCTCGTTCGGCGAGGCGATTCATGACCACCCGGAACTGGTAAAAAAATACCTCGGAACGGTGGTGCCTTCTAACGACAACTTTTTCGCCGCGCTTAACGCTGCCGTTGCCTCAGATGGCACTTTTATTTACATCCCGAAAGGCGTGCGTTGCCCGATGGAGCTGTCGACCTATTTCCGCATTAATGCGGAAAAAACCGGCCAGTTTGAGCGCACCATTCTGGTGGCGGATGAAGGGAGCTACGTCAGCTATATCGAAGGGTGTTCCGCACCGGTTCGCGACAGCTATCAACTGCACGCAGCAGTGGTGGAAGTAATCATCCACAAAGACGCGGAAGTGAAATACTCCACGGTGCAAAACTGGTTCCCGGGGGATAACAACACTGGTGGAATCCTCAACTTCGTGACCAAGCGTGCGCTGTGCGAAGGCGAAAACAGCAAGATGTCATGGACGCAGTCTGAGACGGGTTCCGCCATTACCTGGAAATACCCGAGTTGTATTCTGCGCGGCGATAACTCCATCGGTGAGTTCTTCTCCGTTGCGCTAACCAGCGGGCATCAGCAGGCGGATACCGGCACCAAGATGATCCATATCGGTAAGAACACCAAATCGACGATTATTTCGAAAGGGATCTCCGCCGGGCATAGCCAGAACAGCTATCGCGGGCTGGTGAAAATCATGCCGACGGCGACCAATGCCCGTAATTTCACCCAGTGCGACTCGATGCTGATTGGCCCGGATTGCGGAGCGCATACTTTCCCGTATGTCGAGTGCCGTAACAACAGCGCGCAGCTTGAACATGAAGCCACGACATCGCGTATCGGTGAAGACCAGCTTTTTTATTGCCTGCAACGCGGGATTAGCGAAGACGATGCCATTTCCATGATCGTCAATGGTTTCTGTAAAGACGTCTTCTCTGAACTGCCGCTGGAGTTTGCCGTTGAAGCGCAAAAACTGCTGGCTATCAGCCTTGAACACAGCGTCGGTTAAGGATTAAAGGATAAGAAATGTTAAGTATTAAAGACTTGCAGGTAAGCGTTGAAGATAAAGAGATCCTGCGTGGTCTGAGCCTGGAGGTGCGCCCCGGTGAAGTCCACGCGATTATGGGGCCGAACGGCTCCGGGAAAAGTACGCTTTCTGCGACGCTGGCTGGTCGTGAAGATTACGAAGTAGTGGGCGGCAGCGTCGAGTTTAAAGGCAAAGATTTGCTGGAGCTTTCGCCCGAAGACCGTGCCGGTGAAGGCGTATTTATGGCGTTCCAGTATCCGGTGGAGATCCCCGGCGTCAGTAATCAGTTTTTCCTGCAAACGGCGCTTAATGCGGTGCGTGAATATCGCGGCGAAGAGGCGCTGGACCGGTTTGACTTCCAGGATCTGATGGAAGACAAAATCAAGCTGCTGAAAATGCCCGAAGACCTGCTTACCCGTTCGGTCAATGTCGGTTTCTCCGGCGGTGAGAAAAAGCGTAACGACATTCTCCAAATGGCGGTGCTGGAACCTGAACTGTGCATCCTGGATGAAACGGATTCCGGCCTTGATATTGATGCGCTAAAAATTGTTGCTGAAGGGGTGAATGCGCTGCGTGATGAAAAACGCGCATTTATCATTGTCACGCACTATCAGCGGATCCTGGATTACATCAAGCCGGATTTCGTTCATGTGTTGTATCAGGGGCGCATCGTGAAATCCGGTGATTTCACGCTGGTTAAGCAACTGGAGGAGCAGGGCTATGGCTGGCTTACCGAACAGCAGTAACGCGCTGCAGCAGTGGCATCATCTGTTTGAAACTCAGGGCGGCGCGCGTTCTGAATCGGCGCAGCAGCATTTGCAGCAAATGCTGCGTTTAGGGTTGCCGACACGCAAACATGAAAACTGGAAATACACGCCGCTGGAAGGCTTGCTGAACAACCAGTTTGTTAGCACCTCCGGCACGATCGGTGTCGCGCAGCGCGATGCGCTGGCATTGCCGGTGCATGCCGTGCGGCTGGTGTTTGTCGATGGTCAGTTTAACGCGGCGCTGAGCGACGACACTGCCGGTTCCGGTTTTGAGGTCAGTTTTGCTGATGTGTGGGCGGATCTGCCAGCGCCGGTGCAGCCGGAAGTGTTCCTGCATCTGACCGAAAGCCTGGCGCAGAGCGTGACCTGGATTCAGGTGGCGCGTAATCAGCGACCAGCTAAGCCATTGCTGCTTATGCATATTACTCAAGGGGTGGCGGGCGACGAGATGAATACCGCCCATTATCGCCATCATCTTGAACTGGCGCAGGGCGCGGAAGCGACAGTGTACGAACACTACGTCAGCCTGAACGACACGCGCCACTTTACGGGGGCACGCCTGACGATGAATGTGGCGGCGAATGCGCATCTGCACCACGTCAAGCTGGCGTTTGAAAACCCGCAAAGCTACCACTTTTCGCATAATGACATCTTGCTTGCGGCCGATGCGGCGGCAGATAGCCACAGTTTCCTGCTCGGCGGCGCGGTGTTGCGCCATAACACCAGCACGCAACTTAATGGTGAAAATACGCAGTTGCGCATCAACAGCCTGGCGATGCCGGTGAAATCGGAAGTGTGTGATACCCGCACCTGGCTTGAGCATAATCAGGGCTACTGCAACAGCCGCCAGTTGCATAAAACCATCGTCAGCGATAAAGGCCGCGCGGTGTTTAATGGCCTGATCAAGGTTGCGCAACACGCCATCAAAACCGACGGACAGATGACCAACAATAATCTGTTGCTCGGACGTCTGGCGGAAGTGGACACCAAGCCGCAACTGGAAATTTATGCCGATGATGTGAAATGCAGCCACGGCGCGACGGTTGGCCGCATTGATGATGAACAGATGTTTTATTTGCGCTCGCGCGGGATCAATCAACAGGCGGCGCAACAGATGATAATCCATGCCTTCGCAGCTGAACTGACGGAAGCCATTAGCGACGAAGCATTGAAACGACAGGTTCTGGCGCGTATCAGCCAGCGCCTGGCAGGGGGCAGAGTATGAGTTTTCCCGTGAACGCCGTTCGCGCCGATTTCCCGGTGCTGCAACGTGAAGTGAACGGACTACCGTTGGCCTATCTCGACAGTGCGGCCAGTGCGCAAAAACCGAACCAGGTGATTGATGCCGAAGCTGAATTTTTCCGCCACGGGTACGCGGCGGTTCACCGCGGTATTCATACGCTGAGCGCGGAAGCCACCCAGCGGATGGAAAATGTGCGAGTGCAGGCGGCGGCGTTTCTTAATGCACGTTTACCTGAAGAGCTGGTGTTTGTGCGCGGCACAACCGAGGGAATTAACCTGGTGGCGAACAGTTGGGGGAACAGCCAGGTGCGCGCGGGCGACAACATTATCATTAGCGCGATGGAACACCATGCCAATATCGTTCCGTGGCAGATGCTGTGCGAGCGCGTGGGGGCTGAGTTGCGCGTGATCCCGCTTAATCAGGATGGCACGCTGCAGCTGGACGTGTTGCCAACGCTACTGGATGAACGCTCGCGGCTGCTGGCGATCACGCAGGTATCGAACGTGCTGGGCACCGAAAACCCGGTGGCGGAAATTATTGCACTTGCGCATCAGCATGGCGCGAAAGTGCTGGTGGATGGCGCGCAGGCGGTTATGCATCACCCGGTGGATGTGCAGGCGCTGGACTGCGATTTCTATGTTTTCTCCGGTCATAAACTGTATGGGCCTACCGGCATCGGCGTGCTGTATGCCAAAGAGGACATTTTACAGGATATGCCACCGTGGGAAGGGGGCGGCTCGATGATCGCCACTGTTAGCCTGACTGAGGGCACGACCTATGCAAAAGCGCCGTGGCGTTTTGAGGCCGGCACGCCCAATACAGGCGGCATTATCGGTCTTGGCGCGGCAATTGAGTATGTCCGCAAGCTGGGGCTGGAGGCAATTGGTGAATACGAGCAGACGCTGATGCATTACGCACTCAACGCGCTGGCGGACGTGCCGGATCTGACGCTTTATGGCCCGGCGCAGCGCAAAGGTGTTATCGCGTTTAATCTCGGGAAACATCACGCCTATGATGTCGGCAGTTTCCTCGACAATTACGGCGTTGCGGTGCGCACCGGACACCATTGCGCGATGCCGCTGATGGCGTTTTACAATGTGCCCGCCATGTGTCGTGCGTCATTGGTTATGTACAATACAGAAGAAGAGGTGGATCGTCTGGTGGCTGGCCTGAAACGCATTCATCAGTTGCTGGGCTAACTTGAGAGGCAAAAATGGCCGCATTACCCGACAAAGAAAAACTGCTGCGCAATTTTAGCCGCTGTGCCAACTGGGAAGAGAAGTACCTCTATATTATTGAGCTGGGGCAGCGTCTACCGGAATTAAGTGCCGAAGCGCACAATCCTGAGAACATTATTCAGGGCTGTCAGAGCCAGGTCTGGATTGTCATGCATCGCAATGAGGCGGGTGTGATGGAATTAGCTGGTGACAGCGATGCCGCGATTGTCAAAGGGCTTATTGCCATCGTCTTTGTGCTTTACCAGCAGATGACTGCGCAAGATATTGTGGCGTTTGACGTGCGCCCGTGGTTTGAAAAGATGTCCCTCACACAACATCTGACGCCTTCTCGCTCGCAGGGGCTTGAGGCGATGATCCGCGCGATTCGCAACAAAGCCGCCAATATTAGCTAAACTTAAAAGACCATATTTCATCCTGTTACGACGCGAGGCGTTAGGCGCCTCGCTGGATCTTCAGCTTTCTGACACCTTGTCAGTGGATACAGGAACTTCAGTATGAAACGCGCGTCTTTGCTCTCCTTATATCTTTTCAGCGTCTTAAGCGTCCAGGTGGCTCATGCAGCAGAGTATCCCCTACCTGCCGATGGTAGCCGTGTCATTGGGCAAAACCAGACTTACACCGTGCAGGCGGGGGATAAAAACCTGCAAGCGATCGCCCGCCATTTCGACACAGCAGCAATGTTGATCCTTGAAGCCAATAATACGATTGCACCCGTACCGCGGCCGGGTACGATCGTCACCATCCCTTCACAAATGATTTTGCCCGATACGCCGCGCGAAGGGATTGTGGTTAATCTGGCTGAGCTGCGCCTGTATTATTTCCCGCCGGGGAAAAGCAGTGTGCAGGTTTACCCGATTGGTATTGGGCAACAGGGGCTGGAAACGCCGGTTTCCGTGACGCGAGTCAGCCAGAAGATCCCGAACCCAACCTGGACACCGACAGCGGGCATTCGCGCGCGTTCACTAGCAAACGGCATTGAATTGCCGCCGGTGATACCCGCTGGCCCAAATAACCCGTTAGGGCGCTTTGCGCTGCGTTTGGGGATTGGCAATGGTGAATATCTTATTCACGGAACAAATGCACAGGATAGCGTTGGGTTGCGGGTAAGTTCAGGCTGTATTCGCATGAATGCACCGGATATCCAGGCGCTGTTTGCTCAGGTTGCGGCTGGTACGCGCGTGACGATTATCAACGAACCGGTGAAATACGCCGTAGAGCCTGACGGGCGGCATTTTATTGAAGTGCATCGTCCGCTGGCACAAAAGGTTGAAGAAAACACCCAGACGGTACCGATTAATTTCTCTCCCGCGCTGGAGGCTTTTATTCACAATGCCGGCGGTGATAGTGGCATGATTACGCAGGCACTGAATCGTCGGGCAGGTTACCCGATAGCGATTCCGGTTAAGACAGCGGCAGCAGCATCGCCGGAAAGCGTGTTGTCCGTACAGAACAGTGCGAAAGAAACGACGGTGGATGCAGAAGCCCAACAGAAGGCGGTAACGCAGTAGACGAAAAGGAAGGACAAATTACAGGCAAAAAAAATGGCGCACCGAGTGCGCCATTTCATTACAGGAACTCTTACTTACGGTAAGAGTGAGCCTGGTTGTCCAGACGCTGGTTAGCGCGAGCTGCGTCATCTTTAGCAGCCTGAACGTCGGAACGGATTGCGTTCACGTCGTTGCTCAGCTGGTCAACTTTAGCGTTCAGAGTCTGAACGTCAGAAGACAGCTGATCGATTTTAGCATTGCTGGAGCAACCAGCCAGCAGAGTAGAACCCAGGATTACCGCGC
>Ga0268254_10000065_pt1 | contig 118082 bp, 118 predicted proteins | sample AgamicOrSfrz_FD_200251 | JGI IMG/M metagenome (GOLD analysis project Ga0268254, IMG submission 200251) | Agave microbial communities from Guanajuato, Mexico - Or.Sf.rz (v2) (version 3) | ecosystem: Host-associated > Plants > Phyllosphere > Phylloplane/Leaf | place: Guanajuato, Mexico...
GACATGGTATCTCTCGCATCCCAGGGCATAAGCGACTCCATAAACGGGTTCTTATGCCTTAGTTGTAAGTGTCTACCATGTCCCCGAACAAGTGTTCACTATGTCCCCGGACCGTACAGGGAGAGGGTTAGGGTGAGGGCATCAGGCCTCGATATCCGCCATATCGCCTTTCTCCTGCAGCCAGTTACGTCGGTCTTCCGAACGCTTCTTGGCAAGGAGCATATCCATCATGGCATTGGTTTGCTGTTCGTCTTCGTCGCTGATCGTCAGCTGCACCAGGCGGCGCGTGTTCGGATCCAGCGTCGTTTCACGCAGCTGCATCGGGTTCATCTCGCCCAGCCCTTTAAAGCGCTGCACGTTCGGTTTGCCCTTCTTGCGCTTCAGCTGTTCCAGCACGCCCGCTTTCTCTTCTTCCGTCAGCGCGTAGTACACCTCTTTGCCGAGGTCGATACGGTACAGCGGCGGCAGCGCCACGTGGACGTGACCGTTTTTCACCAGCGTTTTGAAGTGCTTCACAAACAGCGCGCACAGCAGCGTGGCGATGTGCAGACCGTCGGAGTCCGCATCCGCGAGGATACAGATCTTGCCGTAGCGCAGCTGGCTCAGATCGTCGCTGTCCGGATCGATACCGATCGCCACCGAGATATCGTGGACTTCCTGCGAGGCCAGCACTTCATCCGAAGAGACCTCCCAGGTATTCAGGATCTTACCCTTGAGCGGCATGATCGCCTGATATTCACGATCGCGCGCCTGCTTGGCCGATCCACCCGCCGAGTCCCCTTCCACAAGGAACAGCTCGGTACGGTTGAGATCCTGCGCGGTACAGTCCGCCAGCTTGCCCGGCAGCGCAGGGCCGCTGGTCAGCTTTTTACGCACCACTTTCTTCGCGGCGCGCAGACGACGCTGGGCGCTGGAGATGGCCATTTCAGCCAGCATCTCTGCCGCCTGAACGTTCTGGTTCAGCCACAGGGTAAACGCATCTTTCACCACGCCGGAGACGAACGCCGCGCACTGACGTGACGACAGGCGCTCTTTGGTCTGACCGGCAAACTGCGGATCCTGCATCTTCACGGAGAGCACGTAGGCGCAGCGATCCCAGATATCTTCCGCCGACAGCTTCACGCCGCGCGGCAGAATGTTGCGGTATTCGCAGAACTCGCGCATCGCGTCCAGCAGCCCCTGACGCAGGCCGTTGACGTGGGTACCGCCGAGCATGGTTGGGATAAGGTTAACGTAGCTTTCCGTCAGCAGCTCGCCGCCTTCCGGCAGCCACAGCAGCGCCCAGTCCACGGCTTCAGTATCGCCGCTAAAGTTACCGACAAACGGTTTTTCCGGCAGCGTTGGCAGGCCGTTTACCGCTTCGCACAGGTAGTCGTTCAGACCATCGGCGTAGCACCAGGTTTGTGCGGTATTGTTAACGTGATCGGTAAAGGTGATTTCCACGCCCGGACACAGCACCGCTTTGGCTTTCAGCAGGTGCGTCAGGCGAGAAACGGAAAAGCGCGGGCTGTCGAAGAAACTTTCGTCAGGCCAGAAGTGGACGCTGGTGCCGGTATTGCGTTTACCGCACGTGCCGACAACCTGCAGATCCTGCACCTTATCGCCGTTTTCAAACGCGATGTTATAGACCTGGCCGTCGCGACGGACGTTCACTTCCACGCGTTTGGACAGGGCGTTCACGACGGAAATACCCACACCGTGCAGACCACCAGAGAACTGGTAGTTCTTGTTGGAGAACTTACCGCCCGCGTGCAGTCGACAGAGGATCAGCTCAACGGCAGGCACGCCCTCTTCCGGGTGGATATCCACCGGCATGCCGCGCCCGTCGTCGATGACTTCCAGCGACTGATCGGCGTGCAGGATAACGTCAACGCGTTTGGCATGGCCCGCCAGCGCTTCGTCAACACTGTTATCAATAACTTCCTGGCCCAGATGGTTTGGGCGCGTCGTATCGGTGTACATCCCCGGGCGGCGGCGAACCGGCTCAAGCCCGGTGAGGACCTCAATGGCATCAGCGTTATAGGTTTGCGTCATGATTTAAACTAGCAATTCGCATTGATTGTCAGTGGCTGTGCAGTCCAAGAAAATCGACAATCTGGGTGAAATGATTCTCAAAGCCCGTGAAAGCATGGTTTCCGCCCTCTTCTATAGTCTGGCGGCAGGAGGCGTAATACGCCACTGCCTGGCGGTAATCCAGCACTTCATCACCCGTCTGTTGCAGCAGCCAGATGAGATCCGGCGCCTCAAGCGGGTCGACCTGCATAACTTTGAGATCGTAAATATGGCGTGACTCTAGCACATATTGCTGGCCGGTGTAGGGGTTCTCGTTTTCGCCAAGAAAGTCCCTCAGCAGCTCAAATGGCCGAACCGCCGGATTGACCACAACGGCGGGCAGCATGAAGCATTGTGAGAGCCAGGTGGCGTAATACCCGCCCAGGGATGAACCGACCACACCGAAGGTTTCGCCGCCGTGCGCAAGCACGATAGATTCCAGCATCTCCGCGGCCTCAGCCGGGTAAGGCGGCAGCTGCGGGATAATCATCTCAACGTCGGGGTGATGCTCGCTCAGCCACTGGCGAAACTGTGTCGCTTTTGCGGAGCGCGGCGAGCTGTTGAATCCGTGCAGATAAAGGAGCGTAGACATCAATAGCCTTCTGAAGCGGTATCCGGGCGGAATTTTGCACCGGTCAAACGGCAGACTTCCGTGGTCAGCGTGCCGTCGGCATGCAGTTCCAGCCAGCGCCAGCCCGGCGCGATGGTGTCCAGGGTAAAGTTGGCGCAGTGCGGCTTAAACTGAACGCAGGTCGACGGCGTTGCCAGCATGCGGCGTCCGTTCCAGTCGAGATCCTGTTCCTGATGAATATGCCCACACAGCAGATTTTTCACCCGCGGGAACTTCGCCAGCACGCGGTCCAGCGCCGCGGAGTTGCGCAGGCTGTGCTGATCGAGCCAGCTGCAGCCCGCCGGCAGCGGATGATGATGGAGCAACAGCAGCGTGTGGCGTTCAGGTTCAGCAGCCAGTTTGGTCTCAAGCCAGTCGAGCTGAAACTCGCTTAACTCACCGTGCGGGACGCCAAACACCTGGCTGTCCAGCAGCAGGATCTGCCACTGTTCACCCGCAAAAACACATTTCGCCGGAGATATCCCCGCATCCTGAAGAGAACTGAACATGGCAGGCTGGAAGTCATGGTTTCCCGGCAGCCAGACGCAAGGCACGCTAAAGCTCGCGATGCCTTCAGCAAAATGCTGGTAGGCCGCGGAGGACTGATCCTGCGCCAGATCGCCCGTTGCGACAATCAGATCGCATGCACGGTTTTCAGCGTGAATGGCGCTAAGCACCGCCTGATAACTCTCCCAGGTGTTGACCCCCAGTAGCGTCTCATGCTTTTCGGCAAAAAGGTGGGTATCGGTGATTTGTAATATCCTGACTGGCGCCCCACCAGCAACAGTCAGGTTCAACAGGCTTTCCAAATGGTGTCCTTAGGTAGGTTTATGACGCTAACAAACCGGAATCGCCATTGCTCCATGTGCTAAACAATATCTTAGCCAGTCGGCTAAAAACTGGTTAATTTGATGCTTTTCGTCGCGTTGATGCAACTTTTTATTCGGGTAATCATACCGCGCCTTGAAGCGAAAGATCTGCTGGCTTGAACACACTTCAGCGACCATCGCGTCGTGATAGAGGCGCACCGTCATCGACGGCAGGCTCCAGTAGCTAATGCTCGGGGCCGTTTGCTCAATCTCCACCAGCGTAGTGTAGCGCGTTGATTCTGTTATCGTTAACCGATACTGCGCGTTGCTCACCTGATAGCTTACCGTTTCGCCGGGTGCGTCGTTTCGCGGCAGCAGGCGGCGCAGCTGTGCGAAATTGGTTTCGCACAGGCGCATCATTTCTGGGAAGTCAGGCGTATAGCGCTTCATTTTTTCCACTCGTTTCGTAATGTCTGATAATGCAGCTGTAGCCATTGCAGGGCGATGACAGACGCTGCGTTGTCGATTTTCCCCTCTTCTACCCACTGATAAGCCTGTTCCCGGCTCACCACATGAACCCGAATATCTTCGTTTTCATCTGCCAGACCGTGGATCCCTTCCGCCGTCGTGGCGTCCACTTCGCCCACCATAATGGACAAGCGCTCGCTGGTGCCCCCCGGGCTTGCCAGATAGCTCAGCACCGGTTTGGTGCGGCCTACCACCAGCCCCGCCTCTTCCAGCGCCTCGCGCCGGGCGACGTCTTCAACCGACTCACCTTCTTCGATCATCCCGGCCACCATCTCCAGCAGCCACGGGCTCTCGCTGACGTCATAAGCGGCGATGCGGATCTGCTCTACCAGCACAACTTCGTCACGCACTGGGTCAAAGGGTAGCAAGACTGCCGCATGCCCGCGCTCAAAAATTTCGCGTCTGATTTCGCCGCTCATTTCCCCGTTAAACAGACGATGCCTGAAACGGTAAAGATCCATTGAAAAAAAACCGCTATAAAGCGTTTCTCGTGCAATAATTTCTACATCGTTTTTGGCGAATGTCACGGGCAACTTTTCTGGTTTTTGCATGAGTCGAGTCCTGGTAGCAATGGTGATGAAATTGTGAATTTCAAGGCTGTTTGGCTGCCGTTTGTAAGGCTATATGGTAGATTGGTGCAAATTACCGCCAGATGGCACGTAACGCCAACCTTTTGGTATGGAAGATTCTGTTAGAATCGGCAATTATTTTTTAATTAGATCAGCGCTAATACTGCTTCACAACAAGGAATGCAAATGAAGAAATTGCTCCCCATCCTTATCGGCCTGAGCCTGACGGGCTTCAGTGCAATGAGCCAGGCGGAAAACCTGTTACAGGTCTACCAGCAGGCACGTCTGGGCAACCCTGATTTACGTAAATCAGCGGCCGATCGTGATGCTGCGTTTGAAAAGATTAACGAAGCGCGTAGCCCCTTGCTGCCACAGTTAGGCTTAGGTGCAGATTATACCTACAGCAACGGTTTCCGCGACGCTAACGGCGTTAACTCCAATGCTACCAGCGCCTCACTGCAATTGACACAGACGCTGTTTGATATGTCCAAATGGCGCGCCCTGACCCTGCAGGAAAAGAGCGCGGGTATCCAGGATGTGACCTATCAGACCGACCAGCAGACGCTGATCCTGAACACCGCCACGGCGTACTTCAACGTGCTGAGCGCGATTGATGCACTCTCCTACACCGAAGCGCAGAAACAGGCGATTTACCGCCAGTTAGATCAAACCACCCAGCGCTTCAACGTGGGCCTGGTCGCGATCACCGACGTGCAGAACGCCCGTTCACAGTACGACACCGTGCTGGCTAACGAAGTGACCGCGCGTAACAACCTCGACAACGCGCTGGAATCCCTGCGTCAGGTCACCGGGAACTACTATCCTGAGCTGGCGTCGCTGAACGTGGACAGCTTTAAAACGGATAAACCGCAGGCCGTTAACGCCCTGCTGAAAGAGGCGGAAAACCGCAACCTGAGTTTACTGCAGGCGCGTCTGAGCCAGGACCTGGCCCGCGAGCAAATTCGTCAGGCGCAGGACGGCCATCTGCCAACCCTGAGTCTGAGCGCGTCTACCGGTGTCTCTGATACGACCTATAGCGGCTCTAAAACCAATACGTCCCAATACGACGACAGCAATATGGGCCAGAACAAAGTGGGGCTGAGCTTCTCCCTGCCGCTGTACCAGGGCGGTCAGGTCAACTCTCAGGTGAAACAGGCGCAGTACAACTTTGTTGGCGCGAGCGAGCAGCTGGAAAGCGCCCACCGCAACGTGGTGCAGACCGTGCGTTCCTCCTTCAACAACGTGAACGCCTCTATCAGCAGCATTAACGCCTATAAACAGGCCGTTGTGTCTGCACAGAGCTCCCTGGACGCGATGGAAGCGGGCTACTCGGTCGGTACACGTACTATCGTTGACGTGCTCGACGCAACCACCACGCTGTACAACGCGAAACAGCAGCTCTCAAGCGCGCGTTACCAGTACCTGATCAACCAGCTGAACATTAAACAGGCTCTGGGTACGCTGAACGAGCAAGACCTGCAGATGCTGAACAGCGCGCTGGGCAAGCCGGTCTCTACCTCACCGGACAGCGTTGCACCTGAGAACCCGGAGCAGGTTGCCGCGGTTGATAACTTCAACGCTAACGGCAATACCCCTGCTGCACAGCCTGCCGCCGCGCGTACCACCGCGCCTGCCAGCAAAGGCAATAATCCGTTCCGTAACTAAGAGTGTCATCAGGCCCACCGCGGCCTGATGCCCTCACCCCGGCCCTCTCCCACAGGGAGAGGGAGCATCTGAATCACATCCGAACGTAAGCCAACGTAAAGATCCCCCTGATTCCGCCCCTCTTCGCTTCATTTTCAACCACTCATCCTCTATCCTGAGCGTTATTACCACTGGGTCCTGGAAGACAAAGATGAAACGGACAAAATCTATAAATCACGCTTCGTTCCGCAAGAGCTGGAACGCGCGTCACCTCACCCCTGTTGCGCTGGCGGTCACGGCTGTCTTTATGCTGGCAGGCTGTGAGAAAAATGACGAAACGGTTTCGCTGTATCAAAACGCAGACGACTGCTCCGCCGCAACCGGCAAAGCCGCCGAATGTAAAACCGCTTATACGAGCGCGCTGAAAGAAGCGGAACGTACCGCACCGAAATATGCCTCACGCGAAGACTGCGTGGCGGAGTTTGGTGAAGGTCAGTGCCAGCAGGCGCCGGCTCAGGCAGGCACCGCCCCTGAAAATCAGGCCCAGGCGCAGTCCAGCGGCAGCTTCTGGATGCCGCTGATGGCAGGCTACATGATGGGTCGTCTGATGGGCGGCGGTGCGGGCTACCAGCAGCAGCCGCTGTTTAGCTCGAAAAACCCGGCCAGCCCGGCTTACGGTCAATATACCGATGCCAGCGGCAAAGGCTACGGCGCAGCGACCCCTGGCCGCACCGTGACCGTTCCGAAAACGGCGATGGCGCCGAAGCCCGCAACGACCAGCACCATCACCCGTGGCGGGTTTGGTGAATCTGTGGCGAAGCAGACCAGCATGCAGCGCAGTGCGACAGGTACCTCATCTACTCGCTCAATGGGCGGCTGATCATGGAACGAGTCAGTATCACCGAGCGCCCGGACTGGCGTGAAAAAGCCACCGAGTACGGTTTTAACTTCCACACCATGTACGGCGAGCCGTACTGGTGTGAAGACGCCTATTACAAGCTCACGCTGGCCCAGGTGGAAAAACTGGAAGAGGTGACCGCCGAGCTGCACCAGATGTGCCTGAAGGTTGTGGAAAAGGTCATCGACAGCGACGAGCTGATGGCAAAGTTCCGCATTCCGAAGCACACCTGGGGCTTTGTGCGCCAGTCGTGGAAAACGAATCAACCTTCGCTTTACTCTCGCCTGGATCTGGCGTGGGACGGCAAAGGTGAACCGAAGCTTCTGGAAAACAACGCCGATACGCCAACCTCTCTGTACGAAGCGGCGTTCTTCCAGTGGATCTGGCTGGAAGACCAGGCCAATGCCGGAAACCTGCCGGAGGGCAGCGACCAGTTTAACAGCCTGCAGGAAAAGCTGATTGAGCGTTTTGCCGAGCTGCGCGAACAGCATGGCTTCAACCTGCTGCATCTCGCCTGCTGCCGCGACACGGAAGAAGACCGTGGCACGGTTCAGTATCTGCAGGATTGCGCCGCCGAAGCGGAAGTGGCGACCGAGTTCCTCTATATCGAGGATATCGGCCTGGGTGAAAAAGGTCAGTTTACGGATATGCAGGACCAGGTGATAAGCAACCTGTTCAAGCTCTACCCGTGGGAATATATGCTGCGCGAGATGTTCTCCACCAAGCTGGAAGATGCTGGCGTGCGCTGGCTGGAACCGGCATGGAAGAGCATTATCTCTAACAAAGCCCTGCTGCCGATGCTCTGGGAGATGTTCCCGAACCATCCGAACCTGCTGGCAGCCTATTTTGCGGAAGATAATTACCCGCAGATGGAGAAGTATGTCGTTAAGCCGATCTTCTCCCGCGAAGGCGCAAACGTGTCGATTATCGAAAACGGTAAGACGCTGGAAGCGGTTGAAGGGCCGTACGGCGAAGAGGGGATGATCGTCCAGGAGTTCTATCAGCTGCCGAAGTTTGGCGACAGCTATACGCTGATTGGCAGCTGGCTCATCAACGATCGGCCGGCCGGGATTGGCATTCGTGAAGATCGCGCGCTGATCACGCAGGATCTGTCACGGTTCTATCCACACATCTTTGTGGAGTAAGATCTGCCGGGTGGCGGCTTCGCCTGACCCGGCCTACGGTTTTGTAGGCCCGGTAAGCGTAGCGCCACCGGGCATGTTTTCACCCTACCTGCACCGACAGCATACTCAAACTCCCCATCTCGATACCGTCGACCGGGATCGTAACCGGTTCCTGACCATCCCACGCACCAAGAACGTACAGCAGCGGCAGGAAGTGTTCCGCCGTCGGGTTAGAGAGCGAACCGCCTTCGTGATCCAGATAGTTCACTAACGGATGCTCCTCAGCCGGACCTTGCCACGTCAGGTTGGCTTTGACGTAGTCGTTAAACGAGGTCGCCCACGGGTACGGCGTGTTCTCACCGTGCCAGCGTGCCGTGCGCAGGTTATGCACCACGTTACCGCTTGCCACCAGCATGATGCCTTCATCACGCAGTGTTGCCAGCTTGCGGCCCATCTCCAGATGCCAGGCGGCCGGCTTGGTGCTGTCGATGCTCAACTGCACCATCGGGATATCCGCATCAGGATACATTTTGATCAGCACGCCCCATGAGCCATGGTCAAAGCCCCAGGCTTCTTTATCCAGCGTGACAGGGACAGGTGCCAGCAACTCTACCAGCTTTTGTGCCAGCTCAGGCGAGCCGGGAGCCGGATAATGCGTGTCGTACAGCGCCTGCGGGAAGCCGCCAAAATCATGAATGGTTTTTGGCGCTTCCATGGCGGTCACGCCCGTCCCTCGGGTAAACCAGTGCGCAGACACCACCACGATCGCTTTCGGACGCGGCAGCGTCTCGCCCAGATGACGCCAGGCACGGGTATAGACGTTGTCTTCCAGAACGTTCATTGGGCTACCGTGGCCTAAAAACAGGGCTGGCATACGGGAAGAAGTCATGGTGATATCCTTACAGAAGGTGTCAATTTAATGGTGCTACATTACGCGCAATCCGGCAAAGATGAACGCAGATAAGCGTGAAGATCATCATCAGGAAATTTGAATGTAAGGAATGTGTAAAGCCCGGGTTACCCCCTCGCTTTGCCAGAAATGAATCATTTATATTAATGAGAATCATTATCATAAGGAGCAATGCATGTCAGTCCCCTTGATCCTGACCATACTGGCGGGCGCCGCGACCTTTATCGGTGCGATCCTCGGCGTGCTCGGCCAAAAGCCCTCTAACCGCGTACTGGCCTTCTCACTGGGCTTTGCTGCCGGGATCATGCTGCTCATCTCGCTGATGGAGATGCTGCCTGCCGCGCTGGGCACGGAAGGTATGTCTCCGCTGCTGGGTTACGGCATGTTTGTCTTTGGCCTGCTGGGATACTTTGCCCTCGATCGAATGCTACCGCACGCGCATCCGCAGGATTTAATGCAGAAAAACGTGGCGCCCCTGCCGCGCAATATCAAGCGCACCGCCGTGCTGTTAACGCTTGGCATCAGCCTGCATAACTTCCCGGAGGGGGTCGCGACCTACGTAACGGCCAGCAGCAATCTTGAGATGGGCTTTGGTATCGCGCTGGCGGTCGCCTTACACAATATTCCTGAAGGACTGGCCGTCGCCGGACCAGTGTATGCCGCCACGGGCTCAAAACGCACCGCGGTGTTCTGGGCGGGTATTTCCGGGATGGCTGAAATCCTTGGAGGCGTGCTGGCGTGGTTGATCCTCGGAAGTCTGGTCTCCCCCGTTGTGATGGCTGCCATTATGGCCGCGGTTGCCGGGATCATGGTTGCGCTCTCCGTCGATGAGCTCATGCCGCTGGCGAAAGAGATCGACCCGAATAACAACCCCAGCTATGGCGTACTGTGTGGCATGTCGGTAATGGGGTTAAGCCTGGTATTATTGCAGTCTGCGGGCATTGGTTAAAATGAGCCAGCCTCCTTTAATACGGAGGCTGGTTTGTTAAACATTCAGATACATATAAAAATAACCTGTCTTATCACCAACAAAGTAGTTACACACAATAATATTAATTTATGGAAGAAATCTTAAATAAATGCGTTTTGATATTAACCATTTCATGCTTAAATAATGAGAATATGTCGACACTTACATTCAACAGACATTATAGATTAATTTAATCTTAAAATAGCTTTAAGCTGCGGTAATCGCATCCCCCCGCCTTCCTCCCGTATACTTGACATGCATCCTGAAATTAATATTCAGAGTATGAATTCGTTTGAAAAAGGATATTTTCATGTATATGGGTAAAAAAGTTCTGTTAGCCGTTGCTATGGCTGCCATCGTATCGGGTTCTGCCTTTGCTGATGACCAGGGTTCTGGCAAAATCAAATTCAAAGGTGTTGTTATTGATGCGCCTTGCAGCATCGCACCAGACAGCGTTGATAAAGAAGTCGATCTCGGTGAAGTGACCACTGCCGTTATCAACGCCAACAAAAAGTCTACCGCTGTTCCGGTTGATATCAATCTGGAAAACTGCCAGCTTGACGATCCGGCGGACGAGACTGATACGCCAATTACTAAAGTCGAAGTTACCTTCACCAGCTCAGCAACAGACTCGACGGATACCAGCCTGATGACCAACACCTACGCAAGCGGTGCGCAGAACGTGGGTGTTCGTCTTCTGGATAACACCGAAACCAACATTACGCTGGGTGCGGCTAACACAGTTGATCTACTGGCAGGTTCCACCACTCAGACCCTGCACTTCAAAGCGTTAATGGAAGTCCTGGCAGGTAAAACCGCCACGGCAGGTCAGGTTGAAGCCACTGCCAACTATGTTCTGATGTACAAATAATAACATCATCTCACGGTATAAACCGGCTGGCATGTAATGCAGCCGGCATTCTATATTTTTCGAGTAACAGGACGATGACATACAAATTACAATGGATAATCATTATTACGTCCCTGTTAATGACGCAAACTGCCTCCGCAACTGAATTTAACATTAATGCTATTGATAAAGATCAGCGCGGTAGCGTTGACTTATCTCTTTTCAAAGATCACATCTCCGTAATTCCAGGTGACTATTTTGTTACGGTTTCCATTAATGATATTCCGCTGGCAAACGGCTGGCAGCTTCGCTGGCGAGAAATGAATAATCAGGTACAGGTCTGTATTCCACCTGAACTGGCCGACACCTTTGCTCTGCAGGACTCCATTCGCAGCGCCCTGCCAGAAAAAGAGGGATGCATTGATTTTTCATCCAGACCCGATATTAAGTTTACCTTTGACCAGGCCAGCCAGACGCTCAAGGTGACCGTCCCGCAGGCATGGCTACAGTATCGTGCCGCAGACTGGATGCCGCCATCCACCTGGGACAACGGCGTGCCTGGCGTATTGCTGGATTACAACCTGTTCGCCAGTCATTACCAGCCCAATAGTGGCTCTGGCACGGACAACGCCAACACCTACGGCACCGCGGGTGCAAATATGGGCGCGTGGCGGTTGCGCAGCGATTATCAGTATACGCAAACGCATACCAGTGCCGGCTCCGAACATGATGGACGCTTTTCACGCGTTTATATGTTCCGCCCTCTGCCGTCGCTTGGGGCGAAATTAACCCTCGGCGAAACGGATTTCCAGTCTGCCATTTTTGATGCTTTCACCTATACCGGTGCATCCCTGATTAGCGATGAGCGCATGCTGCCGTGGTCGCTACGCGGTTACGCGCCCCAAATTACCGGCATCGCGCAAACCAACGCCACGGTTACCGTCAGCCTTGCCGATCGCGTGATTTACCAGAGCAAAGTCCCGCCCGGTCCCTTTGTGATTCAGGATCTTAACCAGTCTGTCCAGGGGACGCTGGACGTTAAGGTGACGGAAGAAGACGGGCGCGTCAGCACCTTCCAGGTCTCTGCAGAATCGGTGCCGTTTTTAACCCGCAAAGGCCAGGTTCGCTACAAGCTGGCGACCGGGAAAGCGCGCAAAGACGCCTCGCATGACGTTGAAGATAACGCGTTTCTGAGCGGGGAATTCTCCTGGGGGATGCTGTCACAAACCTCCCTCTATGGCGGTACGCTCGCCGATGGCGAGCATTATCGGTCCGTCGCCGCCGGGATTGGACAAAACATGGAGTACCTGGGTGCCCTCTCTTTCGACGTCACGCAGGCGACCAGCCAGTTGCCCAATCAGAATAGCCAGACGGGCTACAGCTACCGCTTTAACTACAGCAAGCGTTTCGATACCACAGGCAGCCAGCTTACGCTCGCCAGCTATCGCTACTCCGACCCACAGTTCCTGAGCTACGCCCGTTTTCTCGATTATGACAATAACGATCGGCAGTCCGAAAAACAGACGCTCAGCGTGACCGCAAGCCAGTACATTTCGGCGTTATCGCTCAACCTCTATGTGAACATGCTGCGCCAGACCTGGTGGAACGACTCGCCTTCCACAACGGGCAGCGTGACCGCAGGCTACAACTTTGATCTGGGTCGCTGGAAAAACCTGGGCGTCACCCTGTCGTGGAGTAAAACGCATTATGAAGATGAAGCAGACGATACGCAGTTCTATCTGTCGTTGAGCGTACCGCTCGACCCCGATCATCGTTTGAATTACGACCTGCGCAACAGCGACAGCCTGAGCCAGAACGTGTCGTGGTATGACACATCAGACCGCAATAATACCTGGGGCGTTTCCGCGGGTACCGAGAGCGAGAAGTCAGACGCAGGCGCGCAGGTGAGCGGCAACTATCAGCATTATTCCCCTTATGGCGATCTGAATCTCTCCGGGAGCTATAAGGCTAATGAATACAATTCCCTGAGCGCCAGCTGGAACGGTTCGTTCACCTCGACGGCCAAAGGTGCCGCCCTGCACCGCCGCAGCTACGGTAATGAACCGCGCGTGATGGTCAGCACCGACGGCGTAGGCAACATTCCGCTGAACATGTCGCGGGATGAAACCAACCGGTTTGGCATTGGCGTTTTACCGTCCATCTCCAGCTATTCGCCCTCCAGCGTGCAGGTCAATATGAACAACCTGCCCGATGGCGTGGACGTGGACACCCGCGTCGTCACCTCAACCTGGACGGAAGGCGCCATTGGATATCGTCAGATTGCCACGCGTGCAGGCAACGATATAGCAGGCATCTTACGCACCGCTTCCGGTACGCCGCCGCTGGGCGCGGTTGTTCGCCTGCTGGAAAACGATAAGCAGATTGCCATGGTCGCCGATGACGGCCACGTCTGGCTCGGTGCCGTCGAGCCAGAACAACAGTTCCGCGTGACGTGGGGAGACAATCAGCAGTGTCGCTTCGCGTTACCTTCACACCTTGAAAACAGTATGCAGTTGATACTGCCATGTCAGTAAGAAACCATGATGAAATTAACCTCACTCAAAAGCCTGTGCCTGATGCTGGTCGGCACAGCATTCACCACCCACGCGGCCGTAAACCTCGACCGCACGCGCATTGTCTTCCCGGAAAGCGACAAAGCCAGCAGCCTGAAGGTTGAAAACCAGAGCAAGGCGTTGCCTTATCTGGCGCTCTCCTGGATTGAAGATGAAAAGGGGCGCAAAGAAGACACGCATTTCATGGCGCTCCCCCCGATTCAACGCCTTGAAGCGGGTTCCGCATCGCAGGTCAGGATCGTTAAGCAAGCGGCCACCAGCCAGCTGCCAAAAGACAGAGAATCCTTGTTCTATTTCAACCTGCGCGAAGTGCCGCCGAAAAGCAGCAGCGCCAGCGAGGAACGCAGCGTCATGCAGGTCGCGATGCAGAGCCGAATCAAGCTGTTCTGGCGTCCAAAAGCGATTACCAAAAAGCCCGGTGAGCTGGCGGAAATGCGCATGGAAATTTCAGCCAATGCCAAAGGACTGACCGTGCATAACCCCACGCCGTATTACATCACCCTCGCGTGGCTCAGTAAGAATGCGAAGACCATGCTGCCGGGCTTTGACAGCCTGATGATCGCGCCTTTCGCAACGGCAACAACCTCTACCGGTGATTACCACGGCAACTACTACAGCATCGGTTACATCGACGATTACGGTGCGCTGAAAAAAGTCGACGCGCAGTGCGCCGGAACGGCTCAATGCACGCTCACCGAACGGAAGATCGATAAAGATGCGAAAGCTCGCTAACCTACTGTTTATTTTGCTGGTTTCGATATTACCTTTTAAAGAGGCGCTGGCGCTCGACTGCTATCTGGGTGGCTCCGGCGGTCCCGTGGAAGAAACCAAAAGCATCTCACCGTTTGCTATCCCCAGTAATGCGCAGGTGGGTGAAAAAATTTGGGAGTCGGATGACATTAAAATCCCGGTAACGTGCGACCACAACGTTGTCGGCGGTTTTGAAAAAGAAGACATCTTCGCCTGGGTAAACCCTTATCCTGCGGCTTCGGACCCTTATTATGAGCTTGGCGTGACCTATGAAGGGATGGATTACGATGCAACCGGCCAGCCTGACGGCGTTGACACCCGGCAGTGTCTGGATAACCACAACATCCTGATTTATACCCCGGCACAGATCCGACAGATGGGGTGGGAAAACCTTATTTGTTCCGGGAATGCGGATGATATCCACACCTCGCGCACCTTTATCGCTCGTCTGCGCCTATACGTAAAAATCAAAGCCATGCCGCCCCACGGCTACGTCAGCTCGCTAAGTGATTACATCGTCGTGCAGTTTGACGGTAAAGGCGGGGTAAACCAGATGGCGGACGCGAAAAACCTCAAGTATCACATTACTGGTCTGCAAAACATTACCGTGCTGGACTGCGGGGCGACGTTTAGTATTTATCCTGAGAACCAGGAGATTGATTTCGGCACCTTTAGCGCTCGCGATATTGTGAATCAACAGACGCGTAAAAGGACCTTTTCGGTGAAGACAACGAAGGTGCAGGATGCCCAGTGTTCAGATGGGTTCAAAATGGACTCGTCGTTCTATACGAGTGAATCGCTGACCGCCAACGATACCGCGCTGCTGATAGGCAATGGCCTGAAGCTGAGGATCCTTAACGGGACCGAGCCCTACGCCTTTAACCACTACAACGAATACGCGGATTTTACGGGCAGCACGCTGGATTATCAGCAGGATTACACCGCAGAGCTGTCGCCGGTCGAAGGAAAAGCGATCCAGTCCGGCCCGTTCGAAACGGTGGTGCTGTTCAAAATTAACTATCACTAGAAACAAAAAAGCCGGGTTTCCCCGGCTTTTTCACATCAGCAATTTCAGCTGGCTTTGCGCTCGTGCGCCTGGCGATACTCAACCAGATCTTCAATCGTCACGACCGGCATATTGTGCAGACGAGCAAAGGTGATGCACTCCGGCGCGCGCGCCATGGTGCCGTCATCGTTGGTCAGTTCACACAGCACGCCAGCGGGTTTGAAGCCTGCCAGCGTCACCAGGTCGATGGTCGCTTCGGTGTGGCCGCCGCGGGTCAGCACGCCGCCCGCCTGCGCACGCAGTGGGAAGACGTGGCCTGGACGATGCAGATCGGATGGTTTCGCACCGTCTGCAATCGCGGCACGTACGGTGGTCAGACGGTCAGCCGCAGACACACCGGTGGTCACGCCGTGCGCCGCTTCAATGGTCACGGTAAAACCGGTACCAAAGGCGCTGGTGTTGTTTTCGACCATCATCGGCAGCTCGAGCTGCTTACGACGATCTTCGGTAATACACAGGCATACGATGCCGCTGCCGTGACGGATGGTCAGCGCCATCTGTTCAACGGTCATGTTTTCGGCGGCGAAAATCATGTCGCCTTCGTTTTCACGGTTTTCATCGTCAAGCACCATCACACCGCGGCCTTCGCGCAGTGCATCCAGTGCATGTTCAACACGTTGAGTTGAAGTGCCAAAAGAGGAAAGTAGCGTCTGATTCATGGTAAAAAAACCTCATTAACATTATGGTTACCAGAATCAGGGCAGTCTTAGGAGCGCCGTATAAGCGGCAAAAAGATAACGTGAGCGGGCCTATGCCCGACTGGATCGTTACTCTCTCCCATCCGGACTCTAACCGTCGGCCCCGGAATTACACCGGATCTGCTGACCTTTGAGTTTTCACCCAAAGCGCTCGCGGGCTTTCAGCGTCACGCTGATTTACCGCCGGTGGGGAATTTCGCCCCGCCCTGAGAATAAGCGAGATAACTATAACGCTATTGATTATCCTGGGCAATGCATAAGCATCAAACAATTTTGTTTACCCCGGGCATGACGCGCTACAATGGACACTAACACCTTTCCATCAAGGGAAACGACAATGATTGACCCGAAAAAAATTGAGCAGATCGCGCGTCAGGTTCATGAATCGATGCCAAAAGGCATTCGTGAATTTGGTGATGACGTAGAAAAAAAAATCCGCCAGACGCTGCAGGCGCAGTTGGTTCGCCTTGATTTAGTCAGCCGCGAAGAGTTTGACGTGCAGACCCAGGTTCTGCTGCGCACCCGCGAGAAGCTGGCGCTGCTGGAACAGCGTCTGACCGAGCTGGAAAACCGTAATGCACCGGAAGAAGTGAAGCCGGCACCGGCTATTCCACCGGTGGACGATCAGGAGTAAGTGCGGCCTGTTGTGCCCGGTGGCGGCTACGCTTTACCGGGCCTACATGAACGCGTAGGTCGGGTAAGGCGCAGCCGCCACCCGACATAAAAAAACGGGCCAGCTGGCCCGTTTTTTACTGACTGTCTTTCTGGATCTTCTTGATGATGTTGGTGGTTGAGCACCCGTCCTCAAAGTTGAGCACCATCACCTCGCCGCCGTTGGCCCAGACCTCTTCGCTACCCGCGATTTGCTCCGGTTTGTAATCCCCGCCTTTTACCAGCAGGTCCGGCAGAATGCCGGCAATCAGGCGCTGCGGCGTGTCTTCTTCAAACGACACCACCCAGTCCACCGCTTCCAGCGCGCCGAGCACAATCATGCGCTGCTCGAGCGGGTTCACCGGACGCGTTTCACCCTTCAGGCGCTTCGTCGACGCATCGCTGTTAACCGCCACAATCAGGCGATCGCCCAGCTTGCGCGCATTCGCCAGATACGAAACGTGGCCCGCGTGCAGAATGTCGAACACGCCGTTGGTCATCACCACTTTTTCACCACGCTTGCGCGCGGCGGCGACGGCCACTTTAAGCTCGTCTTCGGTCATGACGCCAAAACCGGTATCGGCACGACCGCGCACCGCGTTTTCCAGCTCAATTGGCGAAACGGTAGAGGTCCCGAGCTTACCAACGACCACACCCGCCGCGGCGTTGGCGAAGTAGCACGCCTCTTCCAGCGAGTTTCCTGCTGCCAGCGTCGCCGCCAGCACGCCGATCACCGTATCACCGGCACCGGTCACGTCGTACACTTCCTGCGCCTGAGTTGGCATATGCAGCGGCGCTTTGCCCGGCTGCAGCAGCGTCATCCCCTGCTCGGAGCGGGTGACCAGCAGCGCGGACAGCTCGAAATCAGCAATGATCTTCATGCCGCGCTCAACCAGCTCTTCCTCGGTTTTGCACTTGCCCGCCACCGCTTCAAACTCGGAGAGGTTTGGCGTCAGCAGGGTTGCGCCGCGATAGCGCTCAAAATCGGTCCCTTTCGGGTCGATCAGCACCGGGACGCTGGCTTTACGCGCCAGCTGAATCATCGTCTGCACGCTGGCCAGCGCGCCTTTGGCGTAGTCGGACAGCACCAGCGCGCCGATATTGCCCAGCGCCTGGTTGATACGCTCGTGCAGCGGCTCGGGATCGACGCCCTCGAAACCTTCTTCAAAGTCGAGGCGGATCAGCTGCTGGTTGCGCGACAGCACGCGCAGCTTGGTGATGGTCGGGTGTGTCGGAACAGAAACGAAGTCGCACTTCACGTTCACGTCCGCCAGCGACTTGCTCAGCGCGCGCGCCGCATCGTCAATGCCGGTCAGGCCCACCAGACGCGACTGCGCGCCCAGAGAGGCAATGTTCATCGCCACGTTTGCCGCGCCGCCGGGACGCTCTTCAATGGTGTCGACCTTAACCACCGGTACCGGTGCTTCCGGAGAGATGCGGCTGGTAGGCCCATACCAGTAGCGATCCAGCATCACATCCCCAACAACCATTACCCCAGCACGTTCAAACTCTGGCAGTGTTACTTTCATTCCTGACTCCAGAAAGATTCACAATTTGCGCGCGATAATATCACACTTGATTTGTTACGCACGGTTCCACCAGCCACTTCTGCCAGCTGGCCGTCACCTGAGCACGTTCATGAGCAAAACTGTCCAGCGTCACGTGCCCCGGCTCCTCCTGCAGCGCCAGGTGATGAAGCTCATCGCGAAGCGTCGTGTAGGCGCGGGTTAAGGCCTGCGCCTCCTGCTCGTCCATGATGTCGTTTTGCGCCAGTAGTTCCAGAATGCGCACGTTATCGGACCAGCGCGTCAGCTTCGGCTTGTCGTGGGCGTGCAGCAGCACCAGATACTGGGTAATGAACTCAATATCGGTAATCCCGCCCTCGTCGGCTTTAATATCAAAGCGATCGCGGTGTTTATTGCCGAGATGCGCGCGCATTTTCTCGCGCATTTCGCGCACTTCCGTTTGCAGCGTGCTGCCATCACGCAAGATGGTCATAACCTCCCTGCGGATGACGTCAAACTGCGTTTTGAGCTGCGGATCGCCATACACCACGCGAGCGCGCACCAGCGCCTGATGCTCCCACGTCCAGGCTTCGTTCTTCTGGTAATCGGCGAAGGAGTCCGTTGAGGTCACCAGCATGCCCGCCGCGCCGGACGGACGCAGACGCGCATCGACTTCATACAAAATGCCCGACGAGGTGCGGGTACTGAACAGGTGCATGATGCGCTGCGCCAGGCGCAGATAGAACTGGCGACCGTCAATCTCACGCTCGCCGTCGGTCATCACGTCAACCGGGCAGTCGTGCAGGAAGATTAAATCCAGATCGGAGCTATAGCCAAGCTCCCAGCCGCCGAGCTTGCCGTACCCCACGACCGCAAAGCCGCGCCCTTCACGGTCGGCAAGGTGTTTCGGCTGGCCGTAGCGCGCCACCATCTGCATCCACGCCTGATGCACCACCGCGTCGATAATTGCCTCTGCCAGCCAGGTTAAGTGATCGCTCACTTTCATCACCGGCAGCGTTCCGGCGATATCCGCCGCCGCCACGCGCAGCATCTGCGCCTGCTTAAACTGACGCAGCGCCTCCAGCTGTTGCTCTTCGTCTTCTTCCGGCACGCGCAGCAGATACTGACGCAGCTCGTCCCGGTAGGCATCCGTCGCCGTTGGCTGATACAGAGTATTTGGATCGAGCAGCTCATCCAGCAGCAGCGGGTAACGCGCCAGCTTGTTGGCCACCATCGGCGACGCGGCGCAGAGCGTAATCAGGTGCTTGAGTGCCCCCGGAAACTCGCTCAGGAGCTCCAGATAGGTGGTACGCGTGATAATCCCGCTCAGCAGCGGCATCATGCGCGACAGCGGCACCGGCGCGTCCGCCCGCGAGCAGACCTCGCTCAGCAGGTGCGGCATCAGGTGATCCAGCACCTGACGACCGCGCGGGCCGATGGCGCGTTTATTTAGTTCGAGACGGAAATCCGCGATCAGCGCCACCACGCGGTGACGGGCGTCGTCGGTTAAGTGCGACAGCACCGGCGTGGTGTCATCTTCCTGGAGTGCATCCTGCCACAGCTCGCGCCAGTGCTCGGAAAGCGCATCGTCCTGCGATTCACTTTCGTCATCGCCAATCAGGTCGTTAAAGATGCGGCGCACGCCCGCCATGTGGGCATCCAGCCGCTCGGTTAACGCCGCCCAGTCGTCCACGCGCATGCCCCAGGCCAGACGCGCCCGGTTAAGGTCATCGCCCGGCAGGGTCTGGGTCTGTTCGTCGTTGATGCTTTGCAGCAGGTTTTCCAGACGGCGCAGGAACAGATAGGCCTCGCGCAGGGTTTGCGCGTCGCCGTCCGGCAGCAGGTGCAGCTGCTCGATGGCGCTCAGCGTCGGCAGCAGCGAGCGGGACTGCAGCGAAGGCTCACGGCCACCGCGAATAAGCTGGAAGACCTGAACGATAAATTCGATTTCGCGAATGCCGCCCGCGCCGAGCTTGATGTTGTCTTTCAGCCCGCGACGGCGAACCTCACGCGCGATCATCCCTTTCATATTACGCAGGGACTGGATCACGCTGAAGTCGATATAGCGACGGAACACGAACGGGCGCAGCATGGCGCGCAGCTCGTTGGCGTAAGCGTCGTCGCTGTCGCCCATGATCCGCGCTTTAACCATCGCATAGCGCTCCCAGTCGCGCCCCTGCTCCTGATAATAATCTTCCAGCGCGGCAAAGCTCAGCACCAGCGGGCCGCTGTCGCCAAACGGCCGCAGGCGCATGTCCACGCGGTAGACAAAACCGTCCTGCGTCGGCTGATCCAGCGCCTTAATCAGGCGCTGGCCGAGACGGGTAAAGAACTGGGCGTTGTCCAGCTCACGACGGCCGCCGCGTGTGGAGCCGTTCTCAGGCCAGGCAAAAATCAGGTCGATGTCGGAGGAGAAGTTCAGCTCGCAGCCGCCCAGCTTGCCCATCCCCAGAATCAACAGCGGCTGAGGAACCCCTTCCTCACTGCACGGTGTGCCCCACTCTTTACAGCAGGCGGCGTAGAGCCAGTCGCGCGCGGCGACAATCAGTGTTTGCGCCAGCTCGCTTAGCTGCTGCAGCGTGCTCTCTTCGCTTACCAGCCCCAGCGACTGCGCCCAGGCAATGCGCACCATCACCCGACGGCGGAACTGGCGCAGGACGCGCATCAGCGTCGCTTCATCCGCAACGTCTTCGAGGGCGGCTTGCAGCCAGCCGGCGTAATGCCGCCACTCGTCCGCCTGCGGCGGCGCGTTCTCAAGCTTTGCCAGCCAGTCCGGGTTGGCGGTGATACTTTCCTGCACAAAATCACTGAAGGCGAGCACGCTCTTCGCCTGCTCGCTTAATGATGACGCCGGTAATGACTCAGGCAGACGTTCGCAAACGGTCTGCCACTGCTGCTGTAACGCTGAAGAAAGCGGCATTATAGGGGTTCCTTGCCAGAGTTAACGTTTTCCGCTGTGCAGCCAGAACGGCTCCTGCGAAATGGCCTCGTTACGGAAATGCTCAATCTCAATATGCTGGCGGGTTTCAATGGCATGCTTCAGACCCTGCCAGTTCTCGAGCCAGGCCTGCGCCTTCACGCCGTCATAGGCACCGGAAAGCAGCACCATGCTGTCGATGTTGCGCGACAGACGGGGAAGCTGATCGCCATACTGGTCGCCCAGCGGGTAAGCAAACGTAGTCTTCAGTTCGGCGGCATGACGGGAAAGATGAATATCCGCGAAACGCTTAAAGTTTTCCGCGATTTTGGCCTCTGCTTTCGCATCCAGGAAGGCGCGCCAGCCGCGCGTCACCAGGAACTCGGTCAGCGCCAGTTTTGCCGTCGCGGCTTGCGGGCTGTAGATCGCCGTTTGCGCCGATACGTCGGAGAGCATCAGCGTTTCGGTTTGCGTCAGCAGATCACGTAAGTGAGCGCTCGCTTTGCGAGGAACAATACCGCCGAACAGCGTCAGGGTATGGCGTACCAGGGCAATCGCCGCCAGCACGTGGGATTTCGCGTTTTTCACATTTCGCACCCACAGCTCTTCATGGTACTGCCACTGAGAAAGCGCCAGCTCCAGCGCGGCTTCCAGACCCTGCTCAACGCTGGCCTTCGGCGCAACGTGCAGGATGGTCGTCTCTTTCAGCACGCGCGGCGCATTTCCGGCGGCCAGATGGTAACCCCGCGCGGCTTTACTCAGGCTTCCCTGACGTAATCCGGACTGATTCACCAGCCTGCGCGCCAGCTTCAGCACGTCATTTGCGTCCCCTTCCAGCAGCTCAAGCTCCAGTTCGCAAATCGGCTCCTGGAACTCACCCGCCTTCACTTCCCCCAGATCGAGGGCGATTTCGATGCGGCTTTTGCCTTCGGTCACCAGCCATTTCTCGCGCCAGAAATCGGTGCTGAACAGCGGCTGTACCTGTTCCGCCAGCGTGGAAGGCAGCTCGCCTTCCGGCCAGACTTCCGCCGGGAAACGTTCCAGCTCAAGTTCTGGCTTGCTGATGTCGATATTGTATTCCGGGCGCTGGTGTAACCCACCGACCACGCGGCCGGCAATTTTCATCGTCATCTCGTAGCGCCCGCTCGCACCGCGGATGCGCAGCCCCATATCGTGGCGGCGAAGCCAGTTGTCTGGCGTTTCGTAATAGATATTAAGCAGTTGTACCGGTGCATGGTGTTCGCCGGAAAGCGTATGCAGATGCTGGCGGAGTGCGTCAACGCTGTCTTTTTCGACGATAAACTTTAATTCGATTTCTTGTGCCATAGCCTTGTACTTTTGCGTGCGTCACAGACGCGTCAATGAGGGCGAACTTCCTCGCCATTTGTTTGTCAGTACATAGTATTTTGCGCCAAATTGCCATGCAATGAGCAATTTGTCGGGCGTAAATCTGTAGAGTCGTGACACAGATGATTCTGATTGCTGACGAATGCTTTGCGTAGAGACACTGTTGCCACTACTATCGTTCCACTATTTATGAAAATAATGACTAATGATGCTTAAATTACGCCTGATTGGACTTACTTTACTCGCTTTTAGCGCCGCAACCGCAGTGCACGCTGAAGAGAAGCGTTACGTTTCTGACGAACTGAACACCTGGGTACGCAGTGGCCCTGGAGATAATTATCGCCTCGTGGGCACGGTGAATGCCGGCGAGGAAGTCACCCTGTTACAGACCAACGCGGACACCAATTACGGCCAGGTTCGCGACAGTACCGGTCGCACTTCCTGGATCCCGCTGAAAGAGCTGAGCACCGTGCCAAGCCTGCGCACGCGCGTGCCGGATCTGGAAAACCAGGTGAAGACCCTGACCGACAAGCTGAACAACATCGACGGCACCTGGAACCAGCGCACCGCTGAAATGCAGCAGAAAGTGGCGCAAAGCGACGGTGTGATTAACGGTCTGAAAGAAGAGAACCAGAAACTGAAAAACGAGCTGATTGTCGCGCAGAAGAAGGTGAATGCCGCGAATCTGCAGCTCGACGACAAACAGCGCACCATTATCATGCAGTGGTTTATGTATGGCGGCGGCGTGCTGGGCGTGGGTCTGGTACTGGGTCTGGTGCTGCCGCATCTGATCCCAAGCCGTAAGCGTAAAGACCGCTGGATGAACTAATTCGTCTTCTCTGCCAGACTTACGTATTATTCTGGAAAAGAGAAAACGGGAGAGTTGGGCGTGAAGAGTTATCTGGTCGGTGGTGCGGTACGTGATGCGTTGTTAGGTCTGCCGGTCAAAGATAAAGACTGGGTGGTGGTTGGCGCCACCCCTGAAGAGATGCTCGACGCGGGCTACCAGCAGGTAGGCCGCGATTTTCCCGTGTTCCTGCACCCGAAAAGTCGTGAAGAGTATGCCCTGGCGCGTACCGAGCGGAAATCGGGCTCGGGCTATACGGGCTTCACCTGCTATGCCGCGCCGGACGTGACGCTGGAGCAAGATCTCCTGCGCCGCGATCTCACCATCAACGCGCTGGCGCAGGACGAGCACGGGCAGATCGTTGACGCCTATGGCGGTCAGGACGATCTGCGCAACCGTCTTTTACGTCACATTTCCCCGGCGTTTTCTGAAGATCCGCTCCGCGTGCTGCGCGTGGCGCGCTTTGCCGCGCGTTACGCCCATCTCAGTTTCCGTATTGCCGATGAGACAATGGCGCTGATGACCGCCATGACCGAGGCGGGCGAGCTTGCACACCTGACGCCAGAGCGCGTCTGGAAAGAGACGGAAAATGCGCTCACCACGCGCAACCCGCAGGTCTTTTTCCAGGTCCTGCGCGACTGCGGCGCGCTGAAGGTACTGTTCCCGGAAATAGACGCGCTGTTTGGCGTACCTGCCCCGGCAAAATGGCACCCGGAAATCGATACCGGCGTTCACACGCTGATGACCCTGAGCATGGCGGCCATGCTCAGCCCTGACGTGGACGTGCGCTTTTCCACCCTGTGCCACGATCTCGGCAAAGGCTTAACGCCAAAAGAATTCTGGCCTCGCCACCACGGGCACGGTCCTGCAGGGGTGAAGCTGGTCGAGGGGCTGTGCCAGCGTCTGCGCGTGCCGAACGAGATCCGCGATCTGGCGAAACTGGTGGCCGAGTTCCACGATCTGATCCACACCTTCCCCATCCTGAAACCGGCTACCATCGTTAAGCTTTTCGATAACATCGACGCCTGGCGCAAACCCCAGCGCGTAGAGCAAATTGCGCTCACCAGCGAAGCTGACGTGCGCGGTCGTACCGGGTTTGAAGCCTGCGATTACCCGCAGGGACGGTTACTGCGTAAAGCCTGGGACGTAGCGAAAGCGGTGCCCACGAAGGACGTTGTCGAAGCAGGATTCAAAGGACCGGAAATTCGCGAAGAGCTCACTAAACGGCGAATTCAGGCGGTGTCGGACTGGAAGGAAAAGCATTGCCCTCAGCCGAAAGACTGAGGGCCATCGGTCAGAAGAAGACCACGTACACCGCAGCCGCCACGATAAAGCGATAGATCGCGAACGGAATAAACGAGATACGCTTAATTAACTGCAGGAAGGTTTTGATGGCAATCAGCGCCACGATAAAGGCGGTGATGAAGCCGACGGCGAACATCGGAATGTCGCCAGCCGTCAGGAAGTGATAGCTCTTATAGACGTCGAGCACGGTGGCGCCCATCATCATCGGCACCGCCAGCAGGAACGAGAACTCTGACGCGGCGTAACGGCTTACGCCCATCAGCATCCCGCCGGAGATGGTAGCGCCTGAACGCGAGAAGCCCGGCCACAGCGCCAGACACTGGAAGCAGCCAATGATAAACGCCTGACGATACGTCATATCGTCCAGACCTTCCGCGCGCGGCGTTTTTGGCTTCAGCACTTCCGCGGCGATCAGCAGGAAGCCTCCCACCACCAGCGCGTACATCACGTTAATTGGATTAAACAGAGATTTGATGGCGTCGTGGAAAACCAGGCCCAGCACCACCGCAGGGATCATCCCGAGCAGAATATGGATCAGTGACAGACGACCTTTACCGGCCCCCTCGTGCTGAGGCGGACGACCAAAATGGATGCCGATCAGGCCAAACAGGCGACGCCAGAACATCACAACCACCGCCAGAATAGACCCCAGCTGGATCACCACTTCAAACGTTTTTGCGGTATCCCCTTCAAAGCCCAGCAGATGGCCAACGATAATCATATGGCCCGTACTGGAAACCGGCAAAAACTCCGTCAATCCTTCGACCACACCCAGTATTGCCGCCACCAGCAGCGAGTGCATATCGCTCATCTATAAACCCCTAAAAAAGATATAAAAAAACGGTGTCACATACGGACAACCGATAAGATACAGTCTTGAGACCGGTATAACCTAAAATGGTTTAGCAATTATGACGTTAATTCTTGCCTTTCAGATTTGTGCCACGCTCAATGATGACGCCAACATTGGCGGCGCGCGCCACCGCGCCCGGCTTGCTCAGCTTGATGCGCACCCACGGTGAGTTGAATTTTTTCAGCAGCAATTCTGCGACTTCCTCCGCCACCCGTTCGACCAGCGCAAAACGCTGCCCTTCAACGTGGGCGATGACCGTTTCACTGATGTCGGCATAGCTCAGACAGTCTTTCACGTCATCGCTTTTAGCCGATTTGCGGTTATCCCATCCCATTTCGATATCGAACACCAGCTTCTGCTCGATGGTCTGTTCCCAGTCGTAAACACCAATTGTGGTGATTACCGAAAGTTGCTCTATAAATACAATATCCATCACGACCTACCTGCTTTTTGGCTAAACCGGATACCACTTCCGGCGAATTATGCGTATTATCCACAGATGCTGAGAATACAGATACCTTTTCAAAACGGAACAGCGTTATGAGTGCAATCGCGCCTGGAATGATCCTCCTCGCCTATCTTTGCGGCTCAATCTCCAGCGCCATTCTGGTCTGCCGCATTGCCGGGTTACCTGACCCGCGTGAAAATGGTTCCGGGAATCCGGGGGCGACCAACGTACTACGAATTGGCGGCAAGGGAGCAGCCGTAGCGGTTTTGATTTTTGATGTTCTGAAAGGGATGCTGCCCGTCTGGGGCGCGTATGCGCTGGGCGTCACGCCGTTCTGGCTGGGGCTCATTGCTATTGCTGCCTGCGTCGGCCACATCTGGCCCGTATTCTTCGGTTTTAAAGGCGGCAAAGGTGTGGCGACCGCCTTTGGTGCCATTGCGCCCATCGGCTGGGACTTAACCGGCGTCATGGCCGGGACCTGGCTTCTGACCATTCTGCTGAGCGGCTATTCGTCGCTGGGCGCTATCGTCAGCGCGCTAATCGCTCCGTTCTACGTCTGGTGGTTCAAACCCCAGTTCACCTTCCCGGTGTCGATGCTCTCCTGTCTTATCCTGCTGCGTCATCACGACAATATCCAGCGCCTGTGGCGTCGTCAGGAGACCAAAATCTGGACGAAGCTCAAGAGGAAGAAAAAAGACGCTCCGAAGGGTTAGTTATGCCTTATAGCCAAATGTGATTTTGGTCACCTTCTGCCTGTGGTAACTGTTAGGGACACAACACAACCACATAAGAAGAAAATGGCTGAAATCACAGAATCAACTCCCCTTTCAACGGCAGGTATTTCTCCTGATGGCGACATCCAGTGGGTGCGCAGCGCATCGGATGTATCACGCCTCGTTAATGACGGGTCTCAGGGCCGGGCAAACGCCCGTATCGTAGTCGGTATCGCGCTAGGCGGCATTTTCCTCGATGCCTACGATCTGGGCGCGCTGGCTTTCGGCATTAAAGACATCACCCGCGAATTTAACCTGACGCCCGCCGGTACCGGCATGGTAGCCTCGGCGATTACCTTTGGCGCTATCGTCGGGGCGCTGCTTGGCGGCTACCTCACGGATAAAATCGGGCGCTACCGCGTGTTTATGGCCGATATGGTCTTCTTTGTCATCGCCGCTATCGCCTGTGCGCTGGCCCCGAACGAATATGTGCTCGCGGGTGCCCGCTTTGTGATGGGGCTGGGGGTCGGGATCGACCTTCCCGTGGCGATGGCGTTTTTAAGCGAGTTCGCCAGGCTGAAAGGGCCCGGAAATAAGGCCTCCAGCGTTGCGATGTGGTGCCCCACCTGGTATGCCGCTATCAGCATCTCCTACCTGCTGGTGCTTTTCTTCTACGCCGTGCTGCCGGAAAGCCACAGCGACTGGCTGTGGCGTTTGATCCTGGGCTTTGGCGCGGTGCCCGCGCTGGTGATTATCGCCATCCGCAGCCGCTATATGAGCGAATCTCCGGTCTGGGCGGCGAATCAGGGCAACCTGAAAGAGGCGGCGTCCATTTTACGCCAGTCGTATAACATCAACGCCCACGTGCCGCAGGACGCGCTCAGCCAGCCCGCACCTGTCGTGAATAAAGCGAAATGGTCAAACTATCTGAACCTGTTCCGCGGCATCTACCTACGCCGCACGACGCTCGCCACGCTGCTTTCCGTCGTCTCGTCGTTTGCCTATAACGCCGTGGCGTTTGGTCTGCCGGTGATCATCTCCAGCTTCTTTGTCCAGTCAATGCTCACCACCATTCTCATTTCTCTGGTGCTTAACCTGCTGTTTGCCTTCGTCGGCGGACTGCTGGCGGTACGCTACGTGCCGCGCTTCGGCGCCTGGCGGATGTCGCTTGCGGGTTATGCCTGCCAGCTTGTGGCGCTGCTGGGACTGGCGCTGATTGGCCGCCCCGAAGGCGCCTCTGAAGGGGTGCTTGCGGTCGCGATGCTGGCGCTCTTCCTGTTCGGCCAAGGCTTCGGCCCGGGCGCGCATACCATGACGTTTGCCTCGCTGAGCTACCCGACCTCCCTGCGCGGCGTGGGCGTGGGTCTCAACCAGACGCTGATGCGCAGCAGCTCGACGCTGTCGCTATTCCTGTTCCCTCTGCTGGTCGCCTCGCTGGATACCGCCGTGTTCTGGGTGATTGCGCTGGCGCCGTTTATCGGTCTGGCGTCTCTGCTGGCGATCCGCTGGGAGCCGTCCGGGTATCATGTGGATGCAGAGGATTATCGCTAGCCTTTCCTGCCGGGTGGCGCTGCGCTTACCCGGCCTACACTGCGCATTATCTTGTAGGCACGTGCAAGCGTAGCGCCGCCGGGCGAAAGATCACATGAGCCGTTTTTTATCCATAAGCGACTCATATGACAGGCTTCATTTCCTCCAGGGCATACTGAAACGTATCCCGATGGTGTGGAAATGGATGCAGCATGTTAGCAGCTCAGGTCACTGATAATACGTATAAAGGCTGGCAGGCATCGCTTGCCCTGCAGTTTTGTCACACCCCTGAGAAAACCCTCCTGCACTCCGCCCACCACGTCGGGCCGCTTACCGTTCAGCGTCCGTTTTATCCCGAAGGAGAAACCTGCCACCTTTACCTGCTGCACCCGCCCGGCGGGATTGTGGGCGGCGATACGCTGGACATTTCCGTTCGGCTGGACGCCAAAAGCCATGTGCTTATCACCATGCCCGGCGCCAGCAAGTTCTATCGCAGCAGCGGCCCGCAGGCTCGTCTTAGCCAGCATTTTTACCTCGAGGAAGATTCCACCCTGGAGTGGCTGCCGCAGGACACCATTATTTTTCCCGGCGCGAACGCCGCGCTGCGCTCCGTCTTCCACCTGAAGGCCTCCAGCACGCTGCTGGCGTGGGAGCTGTACTGCCTGGGCCGTCCGGTGATCGGTGAGACCTTCAGCCACGGCACGCTGGAGAGCCGCCTGGAGGTATGGGTAGATGATGAGCCGCACCTGATTGAGCGCCAGCATCTTAGCGAGGGCGATCTCACGCCCGTCGCCGGACATCCGTGGCTAGGCACGCTGCTGTTCTACCCAGCCCGGGAAGACCATCTCGACGCGGTGCGCGAACGGCTCGCACCGCTGGAAAATTATGCGGGCGCAACGCTCACCGATGGCCTGCTGTCGGTGCGTTTTCTCTCCCACGACAACCTGATTTGCCAGCGGGTGATGCGCGATATCTGGCAGTCGCTTCGCCCGCTTCTCATCACCAAACCCGCCTGTTCGCCGCGTATCTGGCAGACATAAGAGAAACGTTATGGAACTGACCCCCAGAGAAAAAGACAAGCTGTTGCTGTTCACCGCCGCGCTAGTTGCCGAACGCCGCCTTGCGCGCGGGGTAAAGCTCAATTACCCGGAATCGGTCGCGCTGATCAGCGCCTTCATTATGGAAGGCGCGCGCGATGGCGAAACCGTCGCCTCGCTGATGGAGGCGGGCCGCCACGTCCTGAGGCGCGATCAGGTCATGGAGGGCGTGCCGGAGATGATCCCGGATATTCAGGTCGAAGCCACCTTCCCGGACGGATCGAAGCTCGTCACCGTCCATAACCCGATCGTCTAAGGAGCGCGTGATGATCCCAGGCGAATACCGGATCCAGCCCGGAAACATTGCCCTCAACGTCGGGCGTGAAACCCAGCGCGTGGTTGTCGAAAACCACGGCGACAGGCCGATCCAGGTCGGATCGCACTACCACTTTTACGAGGTCAACCCGGCGCTGAAGTTCGATCGGGAAGCCACCAGAGGCTACCGGCTGAACATCCCGGCGGGTACCGCCGTGCGCTTCGAGCCCGGCCAGAAGCGGGAAGTGACGCTGGTTCAGGTCACCGGGGCGCAGCGCATTTTCGGCTTTCGCGGCGAGGTGATGGGAGAGGTGATGGGAGAGGTGAACCATGGCTGAGATTTCACGCCGGGCGTATGCCGATATGTTCGGCCCCACCACCGGGGATAAGGTGCGGCTGGCTGACAGCGAGCTGTGGATCGAAGTGGAAGACGATCTCACGGTCTACGGCGAAGAGGTCAAGTTCGGCGGCGGAAAGGTGATCCGCGACGGCATGGGCCAGGGGCAGATGACCGCTGACGGCTGCGTGGATCTGGTTCTCACCAATGCGCTGATCGTCGATCACTGGGGGATCGTAAAAGCCGATATCGGCGTCAAGAACGGGCGGATCTTCGCCGTCGGCAAAGCCGGGAACCCGGACATTCAGCCCGGCGTGACGATCCCGATTGGCGCGGCAACAGAGGTGATTGCCGCCGAGGGGAAGATCGTCACCGCTGGCGGGATCGACACCCACATCCACTGGATCTGCCCGCAGCAGGCGGAAGAGGCGCTGGTCTCCGGCGTCACCACTATGATCGGCGGCGGCACCGGACCGGCGGCGGGCACCAACGCTACCACCTGTACGCCAGGGCCGTGGTATATCGCCCGCATGCTGCAGGCTGCCGATACGCTGCCGGTGAATATCGGCCTGCTCGGCAAAGGTAACGGCTCCAACCCGGACGCCCTTCGCGAGCAGATTGCCGCCGGCGCTATCGGGCTGAAGATCCACGAAGACTGGGGCGCGACGCCTGCGGCGATCAACTGCTCGCTGGAAGTCGCGGAAGAAATGGATATTCAGGTGGCGCTGCACAGCGACACGCTGAACGAGTCCGGGTTTGTCGAAGACACGCTGGCGGCTATCGCCGGGCGCACCATCCACACCTTCCACACCGAAGGCGCGGGCGGCGGCCACGCGCCGGATATCATCACCGCCTGCGCGCACCCGAATATTCTGCCCTCCTCCACCAACCCGACCTTGCCCTACACGGTGAACACCATCGACGAGCATCTCGACATGCTGATGGTCTGCCATCATCTCGATCCGGATATCGCCGAGGACGTAGCCTTTGCCGAATCCCGCATTCGTCGGGAAACCATCGCCGCTGAAGACGTGCTGCACGACATCGGCGCGTTCTCGCTTACCTCGTCAGATTCGCAGGCCATGGGCCGCGTCGGGGAAGTGATTATCCGCACCTGGCAGGTGGCGCACCGCATGAAGGTCCAGCGCGGCGCGCTGCCGGAAGAGACCGGCGAGAACGACAACTTCCGCGTGAAGCGCTATGTCGCCAAGTACACCATTAACCCGGCGCTCACCCACGGCATCGCCCACGAAGTCGGTTCGATTGAGCCGGGCAAGCTGGCGGATCTCGTAGTCTGGTCCCCGGCGTTCTTCGGCGTCAAACCCGCCACCATCGTCAAGGGTGGGATGATCGCCTGCGCGCCGATGGGCGATATCAACGCCTCGATCCCTACGCCGCAGCCGGTGCATTACCGGCCGATGTTTGGATCGCTGGGCGCCGCGCGCCACGCCACCCGGCTGACGTTTATCTCGCAGGCCGCCAGTGCGAACGGCATCCCGCAGCAGCTCAACCTGCAGAGCGCCACCGCGGTGGTGAAAGGCTGCCGAACGGTGAAAAAGGCGGACATGATCCACAACGGCCTGCAGCCGAATATCACCGTCGACTCGCAAACCTACGAGGTGCGCGTCGACGGCGAACTGATAACCAGCGAACCGGCTAACGTTCTGCCGATGGCGCAACGCTATTTCCTGTTTTGAGGAGTGATGATGATCTATTTAACCCAACGCCTGGACCATGCCCACCCCGTCACCGCCAGCGTCACGCTGCCGATTGACGTGCGGGTGAAAAGCCGCGCCCGCGTATCGCTGAATGACGGTCGCGAAGCCGGGCTGATGCTGCCGCGCGGCCTGCTGCTGCGCGGGGGCGACCTGCTGACTACCGACGACGGCAGCGAGGTTGTCGAGGTGATCGCCGCCCCGGAGTCCGTATCCGTGGTGCGCTGCGCCGATCCGTTCCTGCTCGCCCGCGCCTGCTACCACCTGGGCAACCGCCACGTGCCGCTGCAGATCATGCCCGGCGAGCTGCGCTATCACCACGACCACGTTCTCAACGACATGCTGCGCCAGTTCGGGCTGGAGGTGGCCTACGCCAGCCTGCCGTTTGAACCGGAAGCGGGCGCGTACACCAGCGATGCCCACAGCCATTCTCACGCTCATTCACATTAAGGATTAATCATGCGTAAGTATTTACCTCTGCTGCTTCTGGCTTTTTCCGTTCCCGCGCTCGCGCATCCCGGCCACGGCGCCGACAGCTTTCAGGCCGGTTTTCTCCACCCGCTGACCGGGCTCGATCACCTGCTGATGCTGACGGGAGCAGGCGTGCTCTCGGCGCTGAGCGGTCGCAGGCTCCTGCTGCCGTTTGCCACCCTCGGGATGATGCTTGTCGGCGCCATTGCGGGCAGCCTGCTCGGCGGCTTCAGCGGCATGGAGATGCTGATTATCGCCTCGCTGGCGGTATCCGGCGTGATGATGTTTAAAACTGAAAACCGTCTGCTGCTGGCGGTACCTGCCCTGGCGATGTTCCACGGCTGGGCGCACGGCGTGGAGATGTCCGGCCACAGCTTCTGGCTCTTCACCAGCGGCTTTATGCTCGCCAGCGCCACGGTGCTGTGCGCCAGCTTTGCCGCAGGGCTGCTGCTGCGCCGTCACGACGGCCTGCGTAAAACCTTTGGCGGCGGGCTGATCGTCTCCGCCCTGCTGGCGCTGATGAGCTGATGGAGCACGCCCGCCAGAGGCTGCGCCTGATGCAGCTCTCCAGCAGCAGCCTGCCGGTCGGGTCGTTTACCTGGTCGCAGGGGCTGGAGTGGGCCGTTGAGGCAGGCTGGGTCACGGACGCCGACGCCTTTAAACGCTGGCAAATCCAGCAGATGGAGCAGAGTTTTTTCTGCGTCGACCTGCCGCTGTTTATCCGTCTTTATCAGGCCTGCGAGCAACGCGATCTTCCACATGCTAAACGCTGGACGGCATACCTTCTCGCCTGCCGGGAAACGCGCGAGCTGCGCGAAGAGGAGCGCAACCGCGGGGCGGCCTTTACGCGGCTGATTAAAAGCTGGGAGCCTGACTGTCCGCCCGAATGGCTGCCGCTGTTTATGCAAAGCCAGCTTTGCGGCATGGCCTGGCTCGGCGTGCGCTGGGGCATTAGCGCGCGCGAGCTGGCGCTGAGTCTCGGCTACAGCTGGATGGAGAGCGCGGTGATGGCGGGCGTCAAGCTGGTGCCGTTTGGGCAACAGGCCGCGCAGCAGCTGATTATCGAACTGAGCGACCACTACGCCGCTGGTGTTGAACAGGCATTTTTACGTCGCGACGACGCGCTGGGGGCAGCAACGCCGCTGTCCGCCATCGCCTCCGCGCGCCACGAAACCCAATATTCACGACTATTCCGTTCCTGAGGAGTCAACATGGCTGATTACAAACATCCCCTGCGCGTGGGCGTAGGCGGCCCGGTAGGGTCGGGCAAAACCGCGCTGCTGGAAGCGCTCTGCAAGGCGATGCGCAATACCTATCATCTTGCGGTGGTGACCAACGATATCTACACCAAAGAGGATCAGCGCATTCTGACAGAGGCTGGCGCGCTGGAGCCGGAGCGCATCGTGGGCGTGGAGACGGGCGGCTGTCCGCATACTGCCATCCGCGAAGATGCCTCAATGAACCTGGCGGCGGTGGAAGCGTTAAGCGAGAAGTTCGGCAATCTGGATCTGATCTTCGTTGAAAGCGGCGGCGATAACCTCAGCGCCACCTTTAGCCCGGAGCTGGCGGATCTGACCATCTACGTGATCGACGTGGCCGAAGGGGAAAAAATTCCGCGCAAGGGCGGGCCGGGGATCACCAAATCCGATTTTCTGGTGATCAATAAAACCGACCTCGCGCCGTACGTCGGTGCGTCGCTGGAGGTGATGGAGCGCGATACCAACCGCATGCGCGGCGAGCGTCCGTGGACGTTTACCAACCTGAAGGCGGGTGACGGGTTAGCGACAATTATTGCGTTTCTGGAAGAGAAAGGGATGTTGAGGGTGTAGTGCGGTTTATTGCACGTTAGCACACGTGGGTATTGTAGGCCCGGTAAGCGCAGCGCCACCGGGCAAAAAAACTCACGCCTCCGGCAGTTCCGCCAGCGGCCAGCGCGGACGCACGGACACGCTCAGGTCGGACGTTGCGCCCGCATTCAGGCGCACCATTCCCGCGTAAGCAATCATCGCGCCGTTATCGGTACAGAATTCCGGACGAGCATAGAACACTTCCCCGCGACGCTTTTGCATCATCTCGGCGAGCTTCGCGCGCAGCGTGCGGTTAGCGCTCACGCCGCCCGCCATTACCAGACGCTTAAAGCCGGTCTGATCCAGCGCGCGCTTGCACTTGATCATCAGCGTATCCACCACCGCATCTTCGAACGCACGGGCAATATCGGCGCGGGTCTGTTCGCTGTCATCGTTATTGCGAATCGTATTCGCCGCGAAGGTTTTCAGCCCGGAGAAGCTGAAATCCAGCCCCGGACGGTCGGTCATCGGACGCGGGAAGACAAAGCGCCCTTCCGTTCCCTGCGACGCCATTTTCGACAGCATCGGGCCGCCAGGATAATCCAGCCCCAGTAGCTTGGCGGTTTTGTCGAAGGCTTCACCGGCGGCGTCGTCGATCGATTCGCCCAGCAGCTCATACTTGCCAATGCCCGTTACGCTAATCAGCTGCGTATGGCCGCCGGAGACCAGCAGCGCCACAAATGGGAATTCAGGCGGATTCTCTTCCAGCATCGGTGCCAGAAGGTGCCCTTCCATATGGTGAACCGGGATCGCCGGCACATCCCACGCAAACGCAAGCGAACGGCCAACCGTTGCGCCAACCAGCAGCGCGCCAACCAGGCCCGGGCCCGCGGTATACGCCACTGCATCAATCTCTTTTGCCGTTAATCCCGCTTCTTTCAGCGCCGCCTGAATCAGGGGAACCGTTTTACGCACATGGTCACGAGAGGCCAGTTCAGGTACGACGCCGCCGTAGTCAGCGTGCAATTTCACCTGACTATACAGCTGGTTGGCCAGAAGCCCTTTTTCGTCGTCGTAAATGGCGATGCCGGTTTCATCGCAGGATGTTTCAATACCCAGTACACGCATGACTTGTTTTACCTCGTTTCAATACCGCGCAGTGTAGAGCCTGGGCGGGTTGATGTAAAACTTTGTTCGCCCCAGGAAGAAGGCTCGTGTATACTCCTCACCCTTATTAAAGTCCCTTTCAAAATCGCATCGGTGCTTTACAAAGCAGCAGCATTTGCAGTAAAATTCCGCACCATTTTGAAATAAGCTGGCGTTGATGCCAGCGGCAAACCGAATTTATTAAAGGTGAGAGTTACATGCCGGTAATTAAAGTACGTGAAAACGAGCCGTTCGACGTAGCACTGCGTCGCTTCAAACGTTCATGCGAGAAAGCAGGTGTTCTGGCTGAAGTTCGTCGTCGTGAGTTTTATGAAAAACCAACGACCGAACGTAAGCGCGCTAAAGCTTCCGCTGTGAAACGTCACGCGAAGAAACTGGCTCGCGAAAACGCACGCCGTACTCGTCTGTACTAATTGGTTGAGGGCCTCAGCCCTCAATTGACAGACAGAGTAATAGTCGTAAGGCCGTGCTTCCGGAAGGAATGCGCGGCTTGTTTTCGTTTATAAGTCGCTTAAAATTTTGGGGCATATGGCCGGAAGAATCCCACGCGTTTTCATCAATGACCTGCTTGCCAGAACCGACATCGTCGATCTCATCGACGCGCGGGTAAAGCTAAAAAAGCAGGGCAAGAACTACCATGCGTGCTGTCCGTTCCATAACGAAAAAACCCCCTCCTTCACCGTAAACGGTGAAAAGCAGTTCTACCATTGCTTCGGCTGTGGCGCACACGGTAATGCCGTCGATTTTTTGATGAATTACGACAAGCTCGAGTTCGTTGAAACCGTCGAAGAGCTGGCGGCGATGCATAACCTTGAAGTGCCGTATGAAGCAGGCAGTGGGCCAAGTCAGATCGAGCGCCATCAACGGCAAACGCTGTATCAACTGATGGATGGCCTGAATTCGTTTTACCAACAGTCTCTTAAGCAATCTGCGGCTGAGCCTGCGCGTCAGTATCTGAACAAGCGCGGACTGAGCGACGATGTCATTGCGCGTTTCGCTATTGGTTACGCCCCGCCCGGCTGGGACAACGTGTTAAAGCGTTTTGGCGGCAATAGCGAAGATCGTAAGTCTCTCATCGATGCAGGCATGCTGGTCACCAATGACCAGGGACGAAGCTACGACCGCTTCCGCGAACGGGTGATGTTCCCGATCCGCGACAAGCGTGGCCGGGTAATTGGTTTTGGTGGTCGCGTGCTGGGTGATGCCCTGCCGAAATACCTCAACTCCCCGGAAACCGATATTTTCCATAAGGGCCGCCAGCTGTACGGTCTTTATGAGGCGCAGCAGAATAATGCGGAACCTCCGCGTCTTCTGGTCGTCGAAGGCTATATGGACGTCGTGGCACTGGCGCAGTACGACATCAACTACGCGGTTGCGTCGTTAGGCACGTCCACCACCGCCGATCATATTCAACTGCTGTTCAGGGTGACCAACAACGTCATCTGCTGTTACGACGGTGACCGCGCAGGACGCGACGCCGCCTGGCGTGCGCTGGAAACCGCGCTGCCGTATATGACCGACGGGCGTCAGCTACGCTTTATGTTTCTGCCCGACGGCGAAGACCCGGATACGCTGGTGCGTAAAGAGGGCAAAGCGGCGTTTGAAGCGCGGATGGAGCAGGCTCAGCCGCTCTCCACGTTTTTGTTTAACAGCCTGATGCCGCAGGTCGATTTGAGTACCCCTGACGGGCGCGCGCAGCTCAGTACGCTGGCGCTGCCGTTAATCAGCCAGGTGCCCGGCGAAACGCTGCGCATCTATCTGCGTCAGGAGTTAGGCAACAAGCTCGGCATTCTGGATGACAGCCAGCTTGAACGTTTAATGCCTAAACAGGCTGAAAACGGTGCGGTTCGCCCCGCGCCTCAGCTAAAACGCACAACCATGCGTATACTGATAGGGTTGCTGGTACAAAACCCCGAGCTCGCACCGCAGGTGCCGTCGCTGGCGGGTTTAAACCACGAGAAATTGCCCGGGCTTGGCTTATTTTCAGAACTGGTCAACACGTGTTTGTCTCAGCCAGGTCTGACCACCGGACAACTTTTAGAGCACTATCGCGGCACAAAAGAGGCCGCTACCCTTGAAAAATTGTCGATGTGGGACGATATAGCAGATAAGGACATTGCAGAAAAAACGTTCACCGACTCACTCAACCATATGTTTGATTCGATGCTTGAGCTGCGCCAGGAAGAGTTAATTGCTCGCGAGCGCACACACGGTTTGAGCAGCGAAGAACGCCGGGAGCTCTGGATGATTAACCAGGAACTGGCAAGAAAATAAGTGAAAGACAAAATCATTCGCGTTGTATCAAGGCAGCAAGCGAACGAATTCCTGGGAGTGTACATAAGTACATGACCAGGATGAGAGAACGCAGCTAACGCAGAGACAACGTGAAGGATGAAGTATTTAACGGCTTAAGTGCCGAATATCGATCGGGAAACCCCCGGCAGCCGCACTGAGAGGCAGCGGCAAAAATATAAGTACGCCCTCGCTTTAAAGGTTGGCAGCCCCATCGCCGACACCAATCAAACGAATTAAGTGTGGATACCGTCTTATGGAGCAAAACCCGCAGTCACAGCTGAAACTTCTTGTCCAACGTGGTAAGGAGCAAGGCTATCTGACCTATGCCGAGGTCAATGACCATCTGCCGGAAGATATCGTCGATTCAGATCAAATCGAAGATATCATCCAAATGATCAATGACATGGGCATTCAGGTGATGGAAGAAGCACCGGATGCCGATGATCTGTTGCTGGCTGAAACCTCCAACAACACTGACGAAGATGCGGAAGAAGCTGCTGCACAGGTACTGTCCAGCGTGGAATCTGAAATCGGGCGTACCACTGACCCGGTCCGCATGTACATGCGCGAAATGGGTACCGTTGAACTGTTGACCCGCGAAGGCGAAATTGACATCGCAAAACGCATCGAAGACGGGATCAACCAGGTTCAGTGCTCCGTTGCCGAGTACCCGGAAGCGATCACCTATCTGCTGGAACAGTACGATCGCGTTGAAGCGGAAGAAGCGCGCCTGTCTGACCTGATCACCGGTTTTGTCGACCCGAACGCTGAAGAAGATATGGCGCCTACCGCCACTCACGTCGGCTCTGAACTGTCTCAGGAAGAGATGGATGATGACGAAGACGAAGATGAGGAAGAGAGCGACGACGACACCGCGGACGATGACAACAGCATCGACCCGGAGCTGGCGCGCGAGAAGTTTGCCGAGCTGCGTACCCAGTACGAAGTGACGCGTGACACCATCAAAGCGAAAGGCCGCAGCCATGCCGCCGCTCAGGAAGAGATCCTGAAACTGTCTGAGGTATTCAAACAGTTCCGCCTGGTGCCAAAACAGTTCGACTACCTGGTAAATAGCATGCGCGTGATGATGGATCGCGTACGCACCCAGGAACGCATCATCATGAAGCTGTGCGTTGAGCAGTGCAAAATGCCGAAGAAGAACTTCATCACCCTCTTCACCGGCAACGAAACCAGCGAAACCTGGTTCAACGCGGCTATCGCGATGAACAAGCCGTGGTCTGAAAAACTGCACGACGTGAAGGACGATGTCTATCGTGGTCTGCAGAAGCTGCAGCAGATCGAAGAAGAGACCGGCCTGACCATCGAGCAGGTTAAAGACATCAACCGTCGTATGTCCATCGGTGAAGCGAAAGCCCGCCGTGCAAAGAAAGAGATGGTTGAAGCGAACCTGCGTCTGGTTATCTCTATCGCCAAGAAATACACCAACCGTGGCCTGCAGTTCCTGGATCTGATTCAGGAAGGCAACATCGGTCTGATGAAAGCGGTAGATAAGTTTGAATACCGTCGTGGTTACAAGTTCTCCACCTACGCAACCTGGTGGATCCGTCAGGCTATCACCCGCTCTATCGCGGATCAGGCGCGTACCATCCGTATTCCGGTGCATATGATTGAGACCATCAACAAGCTCAACCGTATTTCCCGCCAGATGCTGCAGGAGATGGGCCGCGAGCCGACGCCGGAAGAGCTGGCCGAGCGCATGCTGATGCCGGAAGACAAGATCCGTAAAGTGCTGAAGATCGCCAAAGAACCAATCTCCATGGAAACACCAATCGGTGACGATGAAGATTCGCATCTGGGTGATTTCATCGAGGATACCACCCTCGAGCTGCCGCTGGATTCTGCGACCACCGAGAGCCTGCGTGCTGCAACGCACGACGTTCTGGCCGGTCTGACCGCCCGTGAAGCGAAAGTCCTGCGTATGCGTTTCGGTATTGATATGAATACCGACCACACGCTGGAAGAAGTGGGTAAACAGTTCGACGTTACCCGCGAACGTATCCGTCAGATCGAAGCGAAGGCGCTGCGTAAGCTGCGTCATCCAAGCCGCTCTGAAGTACTGCGTAGCTTCCTGGACGATTAATCAGCCCTGATAGTGAAAAAGCTCCCAATCGGGAGCTTTTTTTTTGTTTATTCCCTCTCTCTTTGTACTGTGGGCTCCCCAGTAATTTATAAGCAGAAGCCATAACCTTGTTTCAGAACGAGTGAAGACTTTCAGCGATGCTCTGGTCCGGCTGTAAATCGCTGAGGCGTTTCCTGCAGGCCGGGGCGAGGCGCATGGATGCGCCGAGAGGGCGGGCTTTACAGGGACGTTACCTCCGCCCGTCCCCGATAAGCCGGAAGGAATAAGCCGAGGGCACCGCGAAGCGGCGATTTACCGCCGGGAGCCCGGGTCGCCAGGGTGGTGGCGACTGAGCCACCCTGGCACGTTCACAGGTCATGTCGTGACAGAGTAGCAAGGAACATAAAGTGAACGGAATGACCACCACGGCCGTATATTCCCCTCACCCTAACCCTCTCCCCGGAGGGGCGAGGGGACTGTTCCGTGCTGCCATAACGTTGTGGGGATCTCTCAGTCATGTGGGGAGAGGGTGAGGGCATCAGGCCGCTGAGGTTTACAGCCCCCGCACCATCAGCGCCTCATCCAGCTCCCGATACGCCTCTACCAGCTTATCCAGCGTCGCCCTGTTGAGCCCGCTCGGGTTTGGCAGCACCCATACCTGCGTAACGCCAATCATGATGCTCTGCTTGCCCCACTGCGTTCCGCGCTGGCTAAACGCCTGCTCGTAGGCCTGCTTGCCGAGGATCGCCAGCGCAGCCGGCTGATAATCCTCTATCTTCTTGATCAGCTCCCGCCCGCCGCTGCGCAGCTCATGAAGGTTGACCTCACTCGCCTGTACCGTCGGCCGTTCGACCAGCATGGTGATCCCGCAGCGCGTGTCCAGCAGATGCTGCTCCTCTTCGGGCTTGAGTAGCCTGTCGGTAAACCCGGCCTGATAGATCACCTTCCAGAAGCGATTCCCCGGATGGGCGAAGTGAAAACCGGTGTGCGCCGAGGACTTACCCGGGTTGATTCCACAGAACACCACCCGCAGGCCCGGGGCCAGAATATCGTTGATCATCTTTACTCCCGCTCGATACATCGTCAGGGAAGTATAAAGGATTGATTATGCGTTGTTTATAAAAACAGCAGGCAGGTGTGAATGGCTGGATTGCTGCAGGGAGTTACTTTATAATTCACCGCCACGGCCCCTTAGCTCAGTGGTTAGAGCAGGCGACTCATAATCGCTTGGTCGCTGGTTCAAGTCCAGCAGGGGCCACCAAATTTTAGCATGTAATACAGATGGTTAGGCCACTCTCGCGAGTGGCCTTTTTGTTATCTAAACACAGGGTGTCGCAAAAGTGACGCACAAGGAACTTCAACTTATCAAAGTTGATTTATGATAGGAGCTTGTTTTGAAGGGGGAGAATGCATGAAAAACGCAGTAGTGAGGGTTAAAGCTGCCTCTGCAGGTCATCGGAAAATTTTAGCTTGCGCTTTGTTTACACTACCAACATACGACGCAATGCCTTTTCTTTCATGAGGGTTTTTGCTTGAAATGTACGCCTTTAAAAATTCGACAATTCTTTCGGAAGATACGCGTAAAGAATGCTGGCTAAGCTCGAGGTTAAAAACGCTAACCATTGTTGCTGGAGACTGGGTTTTACGATCATTGACAGTGTAGCCAGACTTTACTAAAGCCTCAGTAACCGCATCAAAAGCATTCTTTAGCAGATCTAAACCATCGCTTGAGAGCAAAATATCATCCATATAGATACTCACAGATACGCGCCCCGACTTGCTCAATGTATTTATGACCCCACCACAGAAGGATTGGTGTAAGCATAAGCTGGCCAATATTGGAGACTGCGGGTAACCATATGGGATAACATCTTTCAGGCCATTTCCATTAAGGTTTTTCACCGTTGATTCTTTAGCTATTTCTCTAGCCTTCACGTATGGAACAAGACGCCCAAGCGCCCTTGTGACGCGGCTTTGACTAGTAGCACCAAAAAAATCAGATATATCAATCAAGCTGAAATATTTCTTTTTAATATGATACTTAGCTGCAGCGACATGCCCCCCGTCTCTGAGATGAAACATATACAACGGTGACTTCCATTTGAACCTAATTAGATTGTGTATTTTTCGTCCTGATTTGAGAGTCTTGGCGTTCGGAATGTAAACCCAGCGATCCTTTTTAATTTCAAACTTATGCAGCCAATTAATTGTCTGTTTCATTCGTTAACGTTAGATAGTTAGGGACTATGTTAAAGAGGCTCAACACCTTTTCAACGAAAGTCCACGACTCGTTGATAAAGGCCAAGACTACCGAAGCAGTCCCGAGCACTTTAACTAAGCCGATTTTATGTTGTTTAGTCATAAATCGTTCTCTCTATACAATCCTGACGATTCTTAGCGCAAGCGCATAGCCCAAACTAAAAACGCGTCGCCCCCTAAGAAGCGATAAGAAACCTTCGGCGACCTTCAGCGACGAGAGGCTGCATTACGCAGCTTGCAGCGTCGAGCGGCGACTATCGGCAAGTCGAATAACGACGAGTACAGAGAGGCCGGGTTGGCCGGCTAACGTCAGGAAAGCACAGAATACACGGAGAAATGTACGTTACAAACAATTTTGAAATCCCGGTTACTCAAAAGCAGAAGAACTTCAACTTTTTCAGTTTCACATTTAACTTTACTATTGTAACAACTTGAAAATTAATGCCCTTTCCTTCCACCTTCCCCTGCTATCGCAACATATCATCTAAGACACAAAGCCCTAAAAAAAATTAATCAATATTTTCAATCGGATAAATTAAAATAAAATTTATCAAAGATCCTTTTGAATGAAAAACACTGAAATCCTTTTCAATCTTTTCAGTTCTGGTTTCAGGCAAAGCCGCCAGCACTGGTGCGGTCTGGCGATGCGGTTTGAAGAAAAATAAAACTGAAAATTTTTTATGATCCAAAAACCGCAGGCGGGTGCGGTGTAGTGCGATTTTTGTCTGCGAAAGATTTTTTTTGCCGTGCTGTGACGCGCCAGCGCCCTGCTGTGGGTACGATCTGCTTTAAGGGTGGCGCTGACTGCCTGAAAGGATGGAACACGCCAGAGCGCTGCTGGTTGCGCGTGGTAAAGTCTGTTTGTGAGGATAGAGAAGAGGCATCCCCGCCAGGGGGTGATGGGCATAAAAAAAACCCGCTTGCGCGGGCTCAGGTCTTAAATGGCTTATTTGCCAATCACCGGGGAGTATTTGCCGTTCAGCGCGTCCGCTTTCGCTCCGGTGCTCCGGATGGCTCCCGCGTTGGTTGGTGCTCCTGTATTGCTGTGCGTGTGGCTTGCAGTTTGCTCTGCCAGCTCTTTCACCACCTCCAGCGTGAGCTGTGCCACGTTGATGGCGCCAGAACCGATCCACACCACCGGGGCGATAATCTGCTGTTGAACAGCCGCCACGCTTTTACATATCTGCCCAATTTTCTCGATCAGGTCTTTTCCCGTTGTGACTGACTGGCTCCCGGCTATGTCCGTTTCATCATTGCCGCCAATACTCGCAACGCGGTTATTGACTGCCTGGCTGTAATCGCCTGTACATACCTGCTGAATGGCTCCGGCCATCAGCTTTGACGTGCCCAGCACCGTAACTTTGTCCGTGGCCTTAATGGTAGTTTCCCGGCTGACCAGCACCCGCTGCTCCGTATCGGCCTTAACCATCCGCGCCATAGATGTTTCACTGATCGTCTGGTCTGTCTGCCTCACCCAGTCGCCCGCCTGGGTAACGCGCTGCGACACTTCCGCACGCTGCTGTTGCAGCTGCTCGCCAGGCTGGATATCCGGTAAGCTGGTTCCCTCCGGCACGGTCTGCCGCACAAAGGGCTTATCCGGCCTTCCGCCAGTAAAAGCAATATCAACCAGCCTCCCTTCAGGGGGAAACTGGAACATCCCGGAATCGTTATGGGTGATTCTGGCTGTAATTTTTGCAGGGAAGTTCTTCTCTGGCAACATCAACCGGATCTCACCCACGCCCCAGCCATTGACCTGCAGGGGCGATAACCCAATTTGTGCCCGACGGGCAATCACAATGTACTTTTGATTCATGAACCGCTACGGGTACGCCGTGAAAACTTACACGCGGCTCATCGGGTCATTGACCCGACTGCAAGAGATTTTTACTATCGACTAAATTTCCCCTTGTCCCAGCCCTCGCCACGGGCCGTTAAGTCGATTGACGGCGCGGCCGCTATTCCCTCAGCATCATAAAAAAATGCGGACGTTGTAAAGCTGTACACGGTGCCATAAACAGTAAATGAGATATTGTTGCCTATGCCGTCAACTTTCGCGCGGGCGGTGTTCGCTGTAAGCGTTGGGGCGATATGTTGTTTTTCGAGAGCCACCAGCGGATCGCCGTCAATCTTGCTCGCTAAAAAATAGCGATACACTTCTCCCGTATTCATGTTAGAGCCGTCATACTCAGTAATGTATAACCAGGTCCGGGGCGTGAGCTGGCGAACCTCATATAGTTTGTCACTCACCGTTAAGCGCTGGATATGCTGAAAATAACAGTACCCCGCAATCACGATAGCCATAGCGAATGTAGCCACCCAATGCAACGCCTTAAACGCCTTAATAGTGGTGCTGCTTAACATAGTCTATACCTTGCTTTATCCAAAATTGGTCTATCGGATCATCACCAAACGGCGGGACCCCCGTGAAATTCCCCCACTCTGGTCTTGATGTGCCGGCTTTCCACTGCGCCGCGCCGGCGGCAATAAGCAATATCTTTGCAGGTATGCACGCTGCATAACCCACCGCGCCGTAATGAAAATTCCCGAAGTCAGCGTAAGCCCGTTTTTGTTGTTTGTAATCCCACACCCCGCCGTTTCTTACTCGCTCATAAAACCACGTATACGTAAGCGGGATGGCCATGTCCTGCACTCCGTGACGCGCCCGCGCAAGCCTGATGTGTTCGCGTAATATCTCCAGCCCGCGGGGCGGGTAAATCGGTATACATGCCATCGTTATTCCCTTTTGCCTGGCAAAACCAGCAACATAAGAGCAACGGCGAGGCGCGGTACTGCTTGAGATCAATCAATCATTTTTATTATTAATATCAATAGTTAACATGCTTTAATCACTCAGACCGATAACACAATTTGTATCACCTGCGATCCGGTTTTAGCCGTTAATGAGGGTTTACCCTCATAAAATGGAGTTTTAAAAATGGCTATTCCGGCTTACATGTGGCTTAAAGACGATGGCGGCAACCTGATCAGGGGGTCTGTAGATGTTCAGGATCGTGAAAGTAGCGTAGAAATTCTCTCTTTTAGTCACGGCTTGCTTGTTCCAACCGATAGCAACACGGGCAAAATCACGGGTACACGCTTACATGCGCCGCTTATGATCGAGAAAGAATTTGATAGCTCCAGCCCGTATCTCTATAAAGCGGTAGCAACCGGCCAGACGCTTAAAAGCGTTGAAATTAAGTGGTACAGAATCAACGACGCGGGGCAAGAGGTCGAGTATTTCAACATGCTGCTTGAGAATGTGCGGGTAGTCAGCATCAACCCAGTTATGCATAACTGCAAAGAGCCAGGTTTACAGATGCATAATCATAATGAGGGCGTACAGCTGCGCTATGAGCGGATCACCTGGAAGTATTGCGATGGGAACGTCCAATATTCAGACGCGTGGAACGAGCGTGTAACAGCTTAAAAAAAGGGGCGGTTAATCCGCCCTATATTGTTTTTAGTGCCAATTCTTTCGCACCCTGGGTCTGCCAGCACGTAGCCTCCCTCGATGGCAATACCCCGCGCGATCACCCGGTGCTGGCTCTCCGCACTTCTTATACGTTTGGGGTATATTAATCATGCTTTATGCTGTTCAGCATTCTCTGGCAGTTATTGCGGCGTACCGCTGCCGCTGCGCGCGTTTTGTCGGTCTGGTCTGGCAAATACATCACCTCAAGCCAACGCGTTGCTGCGCGCCTCCATAGCTCCAAATTATCGAGTTTCTCGGCTATGCTCACTTTGCATCTGACCACCAGAATGAAGCGACATTGCTCAACCCACTAACACTTTTATAAGGCGTTGCTTTTAGAAGACAAGCTATGGAATGGGATACATTATTAGTATTGATCTGTGTACTTCTTTGCGGATTGTGGATGATTTTTCATTCAGCAAAAGCTCTTAGAAGTGGGGTCTTCGTCGGCTGGTATAAAGGCACTTATGAAAATTACTACATCTACCGATCCGAAACACCTATCTACTTCTACTGGTATAACACTGTGTTTTCGCTATTCGGCTCCTTTATGATTGGTTTAGCCCTCTACCTCTTGAATGGCGATTATCATTTTTTATAGGCATCATTGGCAGCAAAATGGCAGCAGACCTATTCACTATGCTTTCATATTTGAAATTATTCGATGCAACAACCCATTTAAAATCTAACCTATTATTTTATAAGACTTTAAATTGGGACTCATAATCGCCAGGTCGCTGGTTCAAGTCCAGCAGGGGCCACCAAATTTTAGTTTTAGAATCATATGATTAAGCCACTCGACTGAGTGGCTTTTTTATTGGCTTTTTTGAGCGGGTGACGCAGCCGCTAACCGTGGTTCAGCGAAGCCGTTCGGACACGCTCAGACGCACCGGGAGTCGCAATCAGGCGCTCCACGGACTCCATCGTCACGAACGTACAGCTACAGTCCACATTGGTGCACTGGTGATAGCGCTCTTTGGTATTTTCACTCAGATAGCGACTGGTACGCGCATGCGCAGAGTGCTTGCACTTAGGACAATGAAACATGTACCCCTCCACTTGATTCACATTTTGTGAATCAATAATACCCAAAACAAAACCAATAGCAACTACATTACTCACTATCAACAGTAAATTTTTCGTCGGTGACGTTCAGCTCAAGCGTAAGCTGCGTGGTAAATCCGCTGTCGTTGAGGGTATGCACCACCTCGCTGATGATCCACGCCTGCTCGTCAATGACGCGTTTAAAACCGTTTACCAGCACCGGCGTTTCAGGGAACAGATCGGCGCGTCCCAGCGCAAGCTGGATGGAAAACTTCACGGTTCCCCGTCGAAGCGCGCGCCACTTCGCCTCTGCGGCCCTGAGCGCCTGCTCTTCAGAAGCATAAACCGTAGTGAGCTCAAATACGTTTTCCGCCGATCCCACCAGCCTCTCTTGCGGTTTCTGCTCCTTGCCTCCTGCTTCCGCTACCGGTGCGGCGGCATCCGGGTGCTGCAGTGCTGCTGCCGGCTGTCCTCCGGGCTGACGAGAAATACTCAATTGAGGATTTTGTTGTTTGGGGTCGCGCGTTTGCAGCCATTTGGCCGTTACGCCGGAATAATTTTCACGGTCAACTATGGAAAAAAGGTGCTTATCGCCATCCCCACGTTCAATCATCATTAAGGAAAGCGGAGTGCCGCTGGCCGTCACGGCCTGGCCCGCTTTCATAAAGATAATCTTCCCGGCTTTGATTGAAACAAATGCTCCATTACGTTCAGCAAGGCGGGAGAGGAACGCCGCGTCTGTCTCCTGAGACTGGTCAATATGAGAGATGGCGATGGATGCAAGCCCGGACGCGACGCTGGCGGCCAACTGGTTACGCTGAGCGATGGTATCGACCATCGCGCCAATCGTCGTGTCATGCCACGACTGTTCGCGCCGCACGTTTAGCTTTCCACGAAAATCTGCGCTGCATCCCCGGATGGTCAGCGTGTCCGGCGCGCCCCGGAATTCAATCTCATCGATCGTAAAGTTCCCTTTCGGCTCAAGCGGGGCTCCCTCCCATCCCAGCCATAAGGACAGCCTTGCCCCCCGGGCAGGCAAGTCCAGCAGCCCGTCGGAATCATCCAGTTGAATATTCAGCTGATCGGCTTCCAGCCCTCGTTTGTCGGTCATGGTCAGGCTGATAAGACGATGGCTGAAATTTTGCGTGATATCACGATCGTCAAGCTTAAGCATAAAATCAGGGGCGATTTTTCTACCCGCCCGGATATTCATTTCGGTGATCATCCCACCAGCCCTCCAATGCTATTGCGTGCGCTTTCCACCAGCTCTGTTGCCTGCGTTCGCAGGTCGCCAAACGTCGTCATCAGCGATTCATCCACGCGTTTAAGCGACAGGGAAAACTCAATTTTTCGGGCGGTACCGTCACTGTAAAAATCCGAATGCGTATGCGTGACTTTCTCAATGATAAACATGCCGTGAATGATGCCGGTACCGTCTATCAACGGCCATGCCCGCCCCTCATTCGCCATCAGCTCAACCGCCTTGAGAGAAAGCCGCCCTCCCGTGAGTTCCGGGTAAAGTAAGCCGGAGAGGCTGAAGGATGTATCCCCTTCGCCAAGGTACTGCCAGGCTTTGGGTTTCCCGATGCGAGCGCTGGATGCCCAGCGGTAGTCTTTTGTGAATATCATTGACTGATACGGTAAGGTTCGTCGTTCAAAGACAAACAGACCCAGCACCATTAACATTTTCTCTCTCCTCAAACATACATAAAGCTGGATTGCCGCTGTCTCGCTTTATCACGTTCACGGTTTTCTATTTCCTCCCGGATTTGACGCGTCAGATCCGTTCCGGAGGCCGTGCCCCCCTGCAGCGTGATGTGATATTCGCTTTTACTCTGATCGACGTAAGAGCGCCCTCCAGTAGCAATGGTCGGCTGATACCCCAGGCTACCGCCAGAGATCCCCACGCCCGGACTAGACGAGCTGCCCGCAGGCGAGGAAGCCGCTTCTGCTTTTGCCGCTGCGGCGTCGAGATCGCCCGACTCGTTTTTGATAATACCGAGTTTCTCCAGCAGCCAGCTGGCCTTGCCGCTCAGGCTGTTAAAGAGATCAAGCGGGGCCATTAACGCATCGCCCAGCGCCTGACCAAAAATCACGCCAGCGTTTTTACAGCCATCCAGCGTTTCCTGCGTCGCCTTGATCGGCGTAATCAAGTCGGTGAACCATTGCCAGATACCGCCCAGCTTCTCCGAGATAGAGTCAAATACCGCCATCACCGGTGAGAACAGCGCACCCAGCGGTGCGAAAGCCGTCGAAAGTCCTTCCATCACCCCGCCAAAGAAGGCGCTGATGGGCTCCCAGTATTTAAAAATCAGTAAGGCACCGGCAGCAATCGCCGCGCCAAGGGCAATCACCGGCCAGCTAAGAGCACCCAGCACCGTCATGATGGCGCCGCCCACCACGCTGAATACCGTTCCCAACATCCCGGCCGCGGTAATAACCATATTGACGCCCGTCAGAACCGGGCCGACAACCGTGCCTACGCCACCCAGTACGCCAGAGAACGCCTGGGCGCCGACAACGATGCTGGCGAGGGTCTGCGTCAGCTCAGGGTTGGCATTCACCCAAAGAGAGGCCGTGCCAAGCCAGCCGGTTGCGGTTGTTATCAGGTTGCGCAGAGCGCCATCCGCTTTATCAAATACATCAATCTTCAACCCGTTCCACGCGGCCTGGAATCGGTTGATATCGCCGTCAAGATTGTCGGTCTGCACGGACGCCGCAATCGCGGTACTGCCTTTTGCCCCCTGCAACTGCTGGCGTTTTTCATCAAGCGATCCATCACCCGCAGCGGAAGCCAGCGCCCCCGCGGCTTTTATGGCATCCGGAGTCTGAACATGGCGCAACATCGCGCTGAGCGCGTCCCCGGCGGCGGCGCCTTTCATCCCTTTTTCCGCCAGAACGCCCAGCAGCGCGGTGGTCTCTTCAAGCCCCATACCGGATGCACCCGCAGCGGGCGCAGCGGAGGTGACGGCTGCCACCATCTCAGCGAGGCTGGAATTTGAAGAGGTAGATCCGCGCGTAAGCACATCTGCGATGCGTCCCGCGTCTGCATCGGCCAGGCTATACGCGGCCTGCGTGCTGGCGATCATATCGGCCGCTTTTGCCGCGTCGACATTCCCCGCCAGGCTGAGGTTGACCGTTGGCGCGGTGGCCGCAAGCAGCCCATCGGCGTCATAGCCTGAACGAGTCAGTTCGGTTTGTGCCCGGAGGACCGTATCTGCAGGTACTCCGGTCCTGGCACTGACCTCCCGCGCCTGCTGGCTAATCGCTTCAAGCCGGGGATCCCCCTTCGCCAGACCAAGGTTTGCCTGAATGGCCGACATCTGCTTTTCAAAGCTGATGCCAGGCGCCATAAACCGGGACGTCTGGTCAAAGCCCGCTTTTGCCATGCCCACGCCCGCATTCGCAAGCTGACGCACCCGCGCGGTAACGCGTTTGCCTGACTCGTAGCGATTCTGAACGGCACTCAGCCGCTCCTGCTGCTGATTGACGCGGGCCAGCGCATCACGCTGTCGGTTAAGCTGCTGTGTTTTTTCGCTGATGTGAGTTCGTAAACGACGCTCATCCGACGAGAGCGTGCGCGTGTTGACTCCCGCCTGAGCGAGTTCAGCGCGCTGACGCTGTACCGAGTAGCGTAAGCTGTTGTACTCAAGCTTAAGGTCGGCCGCCGATTTTCGGGCTGCGGTCAGCGCATCAGCCTGTGCCTGAGTGGGGTTTTGCGTGTTTTTAAACTGCACCGCCAGCGCCGCGGCCTGCTGTTTCGCCTGAGCAAGCGACTGCTCCGTCGTGGCGAGCTGGGCGTTTGCTTTCCTGAAGCCGTTAATACGCCCCGCCTGCTCATCGAGCGCCCCAAGCGCCGTCTGCGCCTCGCGGATATCGCTCGCGAGAGTGAGGCTGGCGTTCTGGAGAGCGTTAAGCGGTCGGGTTGCCCGGTCGACTGCCTTAAGCAGCTCCTGAAGACTGACATTATTACTCATGATGGTTTCCGCTTCGCTGCAGCGCTTTTTCGCGCCATAAGAGGAGTTCGGTCACGCTAAGGGAGTACAGTTCTGACGGCGGCCAGTGAAAGATCACCGCGATATCCGCCATCAGATCGTCGACCGACACATTTTCGGGAAATTTCAGCGAGCCGAAGCCGGTGACAAAAAACCGATCACCTTACCTGCAAAAGAGAGCAGATCGCAGGCATCCAGGCGCGCAACCTCATGCTCGGTCAGCGCCGGCGAGGTCATTCGCGGCAGCACCTTAATCAGCGCATCGACGTCAGATTGCGCCAGCGACGCCAGCGATACGCCGCGTAGGGTCCCCGCATTGGGTTTAGACACCGTCACCTTTTCAATTTTTTGCTCACCGCGCTGAACGGGGCTATCAAGCGTGACGATATGTGGGTTTTCACTTTCGTTCATGGCGGTCTCGTTGATATTTTCCATTTCTTTACTCTTCAGAAAGTTAATTCACCGGCCGGTAATCCCGGCCGGTTAAAGGGTTACAGGCCGATGGCCTTACGATGTTCTGCCAGGCGATCGACGCCATCGACTTTGAGCACCATGTTGATGATGTCGATTTCGATGATCTCTTTGCCATCAATGGTCAGCTGGTAGTAAGCGCACTCGGTGGACATCTTGGTGGTGCCGCTCTCGCCCTGCTTGTTTTCACCGCCATCAAACTCTTTATGACGGCCGCGCATGACGATTTCGACGGCGGAGATTTCGCCGGTATCATCGCGCTGATAAGAGCCGGTAAAGCGCAGCGGCACGCTGTCCGCGCCCGGAGAGGCATATTGCGCCCACAGCGCGGCGTCCGGCAGACCGCCAACGGTCCACTCCAGCGCCAGGGCATCATCGTCCAGGCCGAGGTCGACAGAGACCGAGCCCGGCATACCGCCACCGCGATACTTCTCCAGCTTGCGGGTAAGCTTCGGTAGGGTCACAGACTCAACAACGCCCATATAGCTCAGGCCATCGTTAAACATATTCAGGTACTTAAGTTTGCGTGGTAACGCCATGCTTCAGCTCCTTAGCTGTTAACCGAATCTGACAGGTCTGCCAGATAGGTGTCGGTGATGCGCTGGCGCAGGGTCAGATTTTCCAGCGGCGGGACAGGGGTGTAGTCGTAATCGATATACAGTTTCCCCGCTTTCAGGGTTGATGCATCGTTCGACTCAGGGTCATACCAGCAGGAGCCGTCGACGATATAGCCGTTGGTTTTCAGCTCGCGGAACTTGGCGTTAATACCGGAGACGATGTCGCGGATAAGCGTCGGCGTGATGGGTTTATCCATCGCCCACGCGTGCGCTTCCGCCATGGTATCGGCCAGCACCTGTGCTGTACGGGTGTAGTTTTCAAAGACGAATAACGGATCGTCTGAGCAGGTACGGTTACCCCAGAATTTGAAGCCGTCGTTGCGAATCAACGTGGTAACGCCAGCCTGGTTGAGCAGGTTCGCATCGGTAGCCTGTTCCTGCAGATCCCAGGAGACAGAGGCGCTTACGCCCGTAACGCCGTTGACGCCAACGTTTGACAGGGTTTTATGCCAGCCGATTGTCTGGTCGATTTTGGCGCGCAGGCCAAGCGCGCGGGCGGTAGCCCAGGCCGTCGTCGTTGCGTTCGTGGTGGTATCCCATGCCAGAAAATCAGGATGGATAACCATCAGCTCGCGCTGGCTGAAGTTTTTGCGGTAGTCGATCGCTTCAGAGATGGTTTTACAACCCCACGCGCTGACATAGCCGAACGCGCGCAGGCTCTGGCACATGGCGGCCAGTGCGGTCGCCACTTCCTGAGAGTCCAGCCCCGGCACCCCGAGAATACGCGGCTTAACGCCGGTTACCGTTTTCGCGGTCAGAAGCGCCTTCAGGCCGGTGTACTTACCGTTTTCATCGGTGGTACCGATGATGTTGGAAACGGTCTGTTTGCGCGCCTCTTCCGGGGTTTCCGCGGTGCCTTCGGCCACACGAACGACAACGACTACAGGTTTGCACTGGTCGGCGATCGCCTGCAGAGCAGCGGACAGCGTCCCCGCCTTACCGGCTTTCGCAATCGCGTTTTGCACGTTGGTAATGAGCACGGGCTCGTTTAAAGGAAATGTCTTGTCGTCAGCATCGCTGGCCGTACAGACCATGCCGATGATTGCCGTCGAGACGGTGGAAATGGTGCGGGTGCCATCGTTGATTTCGATAACTTCCACGCCGTGGTGATAGTCGCCCATCCGGTTAACTCCTTCGTTTAGTGGTGAGGCTATTGTCTGTGGAGCGCGCGACTGATGCGACGTATTGGGGTTGGGGAAAGGATTACACAACAAACGAAAAACCCTCCGGATGGAGGGTTTGGGGTCAGGCAGGACGTTCTGGCCATTCAATCTCTGGTGACATGCTGAGATCCAGCCGGTTTAGCATCACCCGATAGCGTTTCCAGAGTAACAGCATGGCAGCTTCCTCGTCTGCTGCGATACCGAGATCGGAGGCATCCTGGAGGGGGGCAATAACATCCGAAGCTTCAGCAAGCAATTCACCTCTTCTGGTTTCCGCCTGTTGAATTAATTCCTCTCGGGTCAACTGGCGTGGAATAATTTTAGTGCCATTCCATACCCACTCGCCGTGTATATTCAGCCCTTCTGGCACGTCTGTTTGATCAACTTCGGAAACTGACATACCAAGAGGAAAGAGGCGATCAACCTGATTACTGAAAGAGCGAATAATATTATTTTTGTCGTAGCATATCTTTAGGGTGTCGGCCTGAAAGCGTGACATATGGTAATACCAATCAAGTCCCTCATCTGACTGAAGAAATATAGCGTTAAACAAGAAGTCTTTAAATTCTGGTTCATACTGAACGAAATTTTTAAGTGTAATCATGCTGTATGACCTACAGTAATCCATCCGATATTAGACATGTACTTCTGAATTGGGCGGTAAAAAATAGTATCCCCGCCGGGGTTTTGACCTTCAGCATTCCACCCCGTCATTGCGCAGCCAGCAGGTACCCGCTGCCAACCGTTTTGCGTAATAATAAATGCCCCCTCCGCCCCCATTGCGACATCACGGACAAAGTATTGCAGCGTCCAGTCCTGTCGTGCATAAGGGCTTAAATCCTGCTGAGGGGGTGGATTATTTGATGAGTAAACTCGTACTCTGCCACCAGATTCAAATACACCTTGCCCTGAATAGATATTTCCACTGTTCGCAATCGCGCCATCTGGAGCAATTGTTGCAAGAAGATGATTGTTGAGCCATATAGCAAATCCGGTGGTATCGGTGCCTCCCCCTCTCGTCAGGCCGATGGCCATTGAATTGTCATACCATTCAAACACCGCGCCAGAGACAATCCCACCCGTACCAGGCTGAGCACTTACAAGTGTCGCAGTGTTTCTTTCAGTTGGCAGCGTGCCCACACTGCTAAACCTGAATGTGCCGTTATAACCTCCGCCATTCGCTGACACCGCGCCAACCTCGTCAGGGGTGGGTTTATTTACGGCGTCATACTGTTTTGTCCATGGTGACCACGTACCGCTGTACAGCGTACGAATATATGAACGAGATCCAACATATATTCGGTAAACCTGTGTAATACCTGCGTGTTTAAAAATCTCAAGCGCCCCGGCAACAGCCTCAGGATAGTTTTTCCCGGTTTGCGCCTGCGCGTTTGAGGGTTGATAATACAGTCCCGGTGTGGTGTAGGCATTCAGATCAGCAGCATTACCGATTTCCACAGCCTGAACATTAAAAATATCCTGGGCGGTAATACTGATATCTTCCGTCAGAGTATGTCCGTTAACCTTTCTTCCTGATGGCACACGACCATTAGCATTATCATTAGCAGCCTTTACCGCTTTCGGCGTCGCAGCCAGCACTTCTGAGGAGCTGTCAGTCGCACTACTAAGCTGGGTAAATCCTTTAGCCGTTAGCGTGGCATCAGGATGGCGGCGAGACTGTTCATGATCTTCGAACTTCTCATCCACGTACTCCTGGGTCGCCATTACCGTAGACGTATCTATAGAGAGCTCGACAGAGGCAATATCACTGACCATGATCACCATTCTCACGGTCTGCGCACGCCCAGATCCCTCATCTAACAACGGCTTATAACTTTCCGCCATGTTCCCGACTGCGATCAGTGTACCCGTATCATCATAGAGACCCATTTCACGCATCCAGAAACCGCCGGTTTCAGGAGGAATGAGAAGTTCTGCGATCACATAGTTAAGCTTTTTGTGGTCCTGGCTGATTTTATTCAACGTATAGCGCCAGACTTCATTCACCAGCTTCGTCTGTCCGGCGTCGGGCGTCGGCAACACACCGCCACCGTCACCCACCGCCATCGCCGTAAAATTGACTTTCTTCCCGTTCGGGACGGTCGCTGCTGCCAGTTTTTCGGCACCGGCTTTGGTGATAACCGTTTTATATTTCACTGTCATTGTGCTCTCACTTATCCGGGATAAACCGTGATGATGTCGCCGTCATAGCTCAGGGCCCCGGTATAGAGATAACCCGGAATGTCCTGGATGATATTCAGGCCAATAAGGTGGCGGCTGGCAGGCTTCGCATCGGCGATAAGCCTCTCCATTTCGTAATACATTTCCTCGGTGATACCCGTGTCTAACACGCCGATATCAAGGCGGAAGGTGCCGGGCGGATCGTTGGTTTGCCACCACTCGGTGACGTTAATCAGATAGCCAAGCGGCTCCACCACGCGGCGCACGGCGCCAATCGTTCCCTTGTGGGCATGAATAAACCACGCCGCGCGGATGACATCCCGCTTGGTGGCCTCTGGCCAGTTCTCATCCCAGCGGTCAACCGAAAACGCCCACGCCAGCCAGGGCAGCAGATTCGCCGGGCAGGTGTCAGCACTCCAGAGATGGCGCAGCGGAACGGGCGTATTTTCGATGTCCGCACAGGCGCGCGCCGCCGCCACCTCAAGCGGCGACGAACCAACAGGTAGAATTCGGGTATTACTCATCGTTCCCCCCCACGGTTACGCTGTAGTGGCTGCACCATGAGGCCTGAGTTTCATCAAGCACGATGTCAACCGCGGGTGCGGTGAGTTCCACACGCTGCACCCCTTCAACGTGAAGGGCGGCGTAAATGGCGGACTTGCGAATGTCGCGTCCAAGCCGATGCTGGGCCGTGATATAGGCCTGTAGCCGGGCCCTTGCCGCGTTGAGTACCGGCTCACTTTCGGGACCGGGAAAAAGGAAAAGCGATGCTTCAATGCTGTAGTCAACTATTTTGGCCGACTGGACGGTGACGCGGTCGGCGACAGGCCTGACGTCCTCATCGTTCAGCGCATTGCGAACAACGGCGAGCAGTTCCTCGGACGCCACGCCGTTATTCTCCCGGGAAAGCACGGAGACAGTGACGTTTGCGGGCTGTGGGCTAATTACGGAAATGTCAGCTACCCGACCATCTGCACTCCGACCATGAAACTGATACGAGCCCGTCGAACCGGCCACGCTCAGCCCTTCCGGCGCCTGCTGGATGCGCAGACGAAAATCGGTATCGGACTCCATCACGGCCGGCGTGGGCGGGAACGTGGCGTCATCGGCAGGGGTAATGACCAGACGCGCAAGGTTAGCGTTTGCGCCAATCTGGTCCAGATCGCGGCCTGCGGCATAGGCCAACATAACCGCACGCGCAGCCTCATTAACCCGCTGGCGCCAGATGACTTCCCGGTAGGCGTTCTCCTGCAGCAGCTTCACAATCGGCTCGGATTCCAGGGTCAGCGTCCGTGCAATCGCCTCTCGCTCCTCTTCCGGATAGAGGGAGACAAAGGTGGCCTTTCGTTCTGCCAACAGCGTTTCATAATCCACCTCCTCCACGACATCAGGCGCGGCGAGCTGGCTCAGATCAACAATAGCCATAGCGTTTAACTCAGTGAAATGGTGATAGAAAAGGATTGTCCGGAGGTCGGGCGCGTGCCGGTGATATCGACATACAACGTCCCGTCGTTCTCCGAACGCTCGAAAGTGATGGCCGTCAGGCTTATCCGCGGCTCCCATTTCTGGATGGCGGAATAGCATGCTGCCATGATTTGCAGACGCAGCGCCGGGCTCTGCGGCCGGTCGATCATCGCCGCCAGCAGCGAGCCGTATTCCCGGCGCATGACCCGCGAGCCGATCGGCGTAACCAGAATGTCGCGCACGCTTTGCCGGATGTGTTCAGCCTCTGAAATGCTCAGCCCGGTCTGCCTGTTCATCCCCCTGTAACGCACCGTCATTGTGTCCCCTTAGTCCAGCTTCCGCCGCTTTGCACACTGCCGTGCGCGTGGTTGTCCACCTGCACCCCGTTGGAGGTGAATTTACCGCCGGAATGCTCAATATTTCCGGCCATCACGCCGCCCTTCTGCACTTCAAGAGAGGCGGTAATTAACCTGTTGGTACACACCACTTCAGGCGTATCCAGCGTGATGCGGGACGTTGACGTCACCCGCACCTCCGGCACGGTGGCGGTCAGCGATTCAGAGGCGGTAATATCGGCCGTTTTAATGCCTGCAACCGTCAGCGCCCCGCGCCCGGGCTCGTACTCGATCATCGCGCCATCAGGGAACGAGACGTGGAACGCGTCAGGTGACCCGGACGGCGCCGGATGGTCGTCAGAGAAAATACCGGGCAACACAAAGGCGGTATCAAGCTCGCCGCCGATGGCCAGCAGCAGCACCTGCTCTCCCTCGGAAGGAGCCCACCAGACGCGCGAACGTCCCGCACGACAGGTTAGCCAGTTCAGCCAGGTGGTTTTCATCCCGCCGGTCTGGACACGACAAAGCCCTCTGTTGAGGTCAACATCGGTCACAACACCGATACGAATCAGATTGCGGATCGCGCGAGCGATACCGTTCATGGAAGTTAATGTATTCATGAGAAGAGAATGCCGTTCAGGAGGAACGGCAGCAACGAGACGGGGTTTTCTGCGGGATGATACAACAAGCGGTCAAGACGGCAGGCGAATGGCGGCCTTCAGCGCGGGGAACTTAGTCCTCCCACTGGCTGACCAGCTCGCCGTTGATGTACAGCGCCTTCGGCCGCGTGACGGGCTCCGGCAGCGGCGGCTCGGGGGAATACGTCGCGTGCAGAGCGCCCTGTTCCTGGGAAACAAGAATACGCTCGGTTAATTGCACGCTGATGGTGATATCCATCGTATCGTCATCGTTTAAGACGATCGCGTAGGTGTAACCGTTTTTGCGTCCTTCATCGAGGGTAAAAATATCCGGCTGGTTTTCCCGAAGCCAGGCCAGTACCGGGACGAAAAAACCGTCGCTGTCGCTGGTGAAGCCGCTGACCTTCGCGTTCAGCGCATACCGCTTTTCAAAGGAGAGCGAGGAGGCCAGCCGGGCGTCAATATTGCCGCCTGCGACCGACATCTGCAGGCGCTCCGGGTTGGCATTGAGTTGGGGGATCGCGTCAATTAATGCCTGACGCAGGCTCTTGAGTTTGTGCATCGAGTTTATCCTGACAGTCTTTGATGGTTTCAACCTGCAGCGCGCAGGCGATAAGGGCGTATTCCAGCCTGCGAATATCCGCACTGAGATCGCCGTTAGTGGCGGGTTCGCTTCCCGGCATCGGGCAGCGGCTCACCTTCGGGCAGGCGTTGTAAACAATGGGCTGCGGAGGCGCAGGCGGTGCGGGTGTGCACCCTGCGGACAGCATCAGGCAGCTGAGCGGTATACCAGCGGCGTAACGCTTCATTTTCATTGAGTAATCTCCCGATAGTCGCTTCCCGTCTTGCCCTCTCCTCGCCCGCGGTAACAAGCTCCTCACGGAGCCTGACCTGGGCGTTTTCATTTGCTCTGGCCATCCGCTGCGACAGGGACAGCTGCTGGTTAAGCGTGGCGAGGGCCGTTTTTTGCTCGCTGGCGACCCGGTTGGCCGTGGCCAGGGAGCGGGACAGGTTCAGGTTGTCATGACGAAGCCACAGCGTGATGGCCAGCAGCCCGGCCAGCGCCAGCATGAGGGTTCTCACGGCAGCCCCTTCATGCACCAGGCCTTCTCGCGGACGCGACGATTTTCAAGCCCGGCATTTTTGACGCCGTTGACGTACACCCAGCGGGTAAGCTGCCCGCATGCCTGCGGCCACTGTTTACGTTTGATAAACGACACCAGCGTCGAACGGCAGGCGGCACCTGCACCGACATTAAAGGTAAAACTCACCAGCGCGTCGTAGACCCGGGGCGGCATCTCTACCGGCGCACACGCCGCCAGACTCCCCTCAACGTTGAGCACATCAGCGACCAGGTTTACCGCGGCCTCACGCTCGGTAATGTCCCTCGTCGGCACAACGTTTGCCGTGTGCCCAATGCCTGACGTCCATACGCCGGCGCTACACCGGTAGGGCGAAAGGCGACATCCTTCGAGATCGGCAATCAACGCCAGCCCCTCCGGGGACGTTTTCAGTAATCGAAAGTCAGGCATCAGCACCGCCAGGGCCAGCACGCCGGCGACGCTGCAACGCTTAATGATTGAGTTCACGAATGCTCTTCTTATCGAGGCCAAGAGACTGGAGATAGCGCCAGGTTTTGCGCTTAAACCAGTAATTCGTCAGCGCGGTAAAAATGGCGCAAAGACTCCCCACGTACAGCGCGACTTTCTCAGGAGACATCGCCCCGAACCAGGCCAGCGCCACGGCCAACCAGTAGGCGATAAACGTGGTGATTTTCTCCAGGCTCAGTCCCATAGGTTTACGGATTCTTTTGTGGGGGCGCTATTCACCTCCGGCATCTCTACCGGCGTGCCGTGAGGCAAGATAACGCCTAACTCCGCGAGGCCAGGATTGGCCTTCAGAACGGCCTCAACGACGCCAGCCGTGCGCCCATAAAAGCGGGCGCAAACGGCATCAAGCGTGTCCCCCTGCATTGCATAGATTTTCATCAGACGCTCCCAACATCCGGTTTCCAGGTACCCTAGAGTTTCCCGGGCCAGAAGGCTTTTCGCTATCGCTGACGGATGGACAATCGCGGGCACAACAGATCGTCCGCGAGCAGCGAAGCGGGGTGCAACGGAAGCGCAAAACAGGAATGAGGGTGTTGGTACGGGTGATGACGCCGGGGCTAGCGCCAGCTCTCGTCTTCCCAGACTTCCCGGAGAATAGCGTCCAGCATTTCGCGATCGGCCTCTTTTTCAAGCCCCTGGAGCTCGACCCCCGTCACCGATCCGATTTTCACGTTCACCCGTGATGACGGAAACAGGGATCGTATTCTGCGGGTCAGTTCGCACTGAAAGGCCTCAACGACGGCATGGCCAATCTGCTGATCTTTATCGAGAGTAATGTTCACCCGAACGTTGCCCTCTTTTTTGATTCGTTCCGGAACAGGCGATGCTGAGAACACAACGGTAAATGCGTTGTTCTTGATTAAATTTCCCCGCGCAATCTCAGCAATCAAATTCAGGGCAATCTCACGATCTCTTTCCTGACACGTTCCTTCTGTCGTCAGTCGCGCAATCAGCTCGACTCGCTCAATCATGACCTGCTCGTTCAACTCTCTGTCCACACAACCTCCACCACGAGATACTGTATAAACATACAGTAGCACGTATTCATAAAAAGAGTGAAGCGAAAAATCAGAACCCTTCACGGTATGTACATGATATGGATGGAGATTAGCGGGCTCTCTGAGCGAAGAGATCCGTTAAATACCCAATACGTTCAAGGATTTTCCGCGCCTTTTGCTGGTAAGAGCACGGTGCCGGAAAGAGCGATCCGTCAGCTGCGCCTCTGCACCATTTATCGTCAAAGCGGCTGATGCCTCCCGCCATAAGATGCAGGGCCTCTCCGCGGCTGATGGCGATTCCGGTGGCGAGCCCTATCTCATCGATCACCTTCTCCGGAACGCCGTTCTGCGGGTCGCTCGCGAAGACGACGGGCGACGACGCGCCAGGGCGGATAAATTTGATGCGTTCGGTTAACGCCCGTCTCGCTCGTCGGCTGAGGGGTTGAGAAAGATCGGTCTGCGTACAGTTATTGACAGAACTCCGAGAGGATACGGGCGCGTCCTTAAGATCCGCGGCCCGCTTCGGCACAATTTTCCACTGCGTGAGTCGGGTTAAAATCGGGCTGCCCGCGCCAACGGCAGGATCGTACACGCCGCGGATGCGGACCGTTTCCTCGCCGTACTGGTTAAACCCGGCGCGCGGCTCATACAGAGTGCGCACCTGTAAATCATCGCGACGCACAAACGGTCCGCCCTGCGCAGTGACGTAACCCGCCCAGTCCCCGGCGTCGGCAGCCTCATGGACGGCGGCAAACTCAACGCTCAGACCGCGCGCGGCCTCGGGATCCGCCAGACGCCGCAGCTCGCGGTAGACCGTTACCGGCGCGCCGCCGATAAACTGAAACTGGCGAATGTGCCAGCGCCCTGCCCAGGCCGACACGGCGGACGCCGTCTCCTTCAGCAGCCCGCCGCTTTCGTTATCGGTCTCGCCATCAAGCGCATAGCCGTCGATATTCTTTGAGATGTATTTGGCAATATAGCCGGTAGCGCTGCCATTCTGCGGATCGATCGCGTCCGCGTGAAAGCGCGCCTGTCTGGCGCTTTCGCTCTGCAGTTCAGCGCTCTCCTCCTGCCGCGCGTAGTCCCCGATAATCTGGCGAACGCATTCGACATCTTCCGGCAGCATAAACATCAGCATGTGCCAGTGGGGCGTGCCGTCGTGATGGGGTTCCGCAACGCGGATACCGAAAATACGGAGCCCCTCACGGTGGAGCTTTGCGCGGATACGCGCCCACAGGCGAGTAAAATAGCCTTGCGTATCCGCCGGACTGGCCCCGTTCCACTTCGCGTTGGGATAACCTGATTTCAGCGTCGCGTGATACTGCGCGGGCGCGGTTAAGGTATAGAACTCGCCCACATAGCCCAGCGCCTCACAGATATTTTCAAACCCGCGGATGCGGGTCATCAGTTCACAGCGGCGTATCGCCGGGTTAGCCACCGAGGTATCGTATTTTTCAATCAGGCTGATGCGGTTGCCCTCTTCATCTTCCAGCTCCATGCCCTTGAGAAATTCGCGCGTGCGGCGCTTCTGCTCGCGCCACTCGGTCACGCAGCGTTTGCTCGCATACGCCGTTCTCCGTTTGCTGACGTTGCCGAGGGCAATCTGTAAATGCTCGCGCCAGGCAGCCGCGACCCGACGCAGACGCCCGCGCCACCACGCCTCGGAAAACATGCGAATCACCGCCGCAGCAACGTCATCTTTGTCAAAAAACGTCTTCGACACCCGCTCCCAGTGCGGAGGCGACACGTTGAACTGCCGGGCGATCAGCCCGGCGCGCTGATACCAGACGTACAGCGTCTGGTATTCACCCATCTCAGCATCGTTAATATTCGCCAGCTCGCCGCGAATAAAGCTGGCGATATCTGCGGCCAGCAGGTCGACGTCCGCGCGGGACATATCCGGAAGGCGGTTATAGCGGGCAACCAGTTCGACCATCCGCGAGGCGAGGTATTGCAGAAGCTGAGTGTCGAAATGGCTGTCAAACACGGCCCTGGAGACCTCGTCGTGCAGGCCTGTGCAGGCATAGCGTTCAGAGACCCGCCGCAGACGGGGTAACATCCTTTTGCAGAAGCGGATCAAAAAGGCGTTGGCCTGCGGGCTGCCCCGATGTTGTTCGAGGGCGTCAACCGTGCGCCAGACCTCGAAGCGTACGCAGTCGGGCTGCTGTGAGAGAGCCATTCTTGCCTGCAGCAGCGCCGCGAAAAGGCGATCGCGGCGCTGTTGTTGGGCATGGGTGAGATAAGGGCTGCCTATGGCCGACCGCGGGGAATTCCACGGATAAGCAAATGACGTAGCCAACTTATCCTCCCCGGACGTGTTTATTTTTCATCTCCGCGATCTCCTGGCAGGTGACGCACAGGGCCACGCCGGGCACCGCCATTCGGCGCGCCTCCGGTATCGGCGCCTCGCAGTCCTCGCAGAGGAAACGCGAAGGCGATGCGGGTCGTCTTCGGGCGCGATTAATGTATCGCTCTCTGTCCTCCTGCTCGCGCGCCTGCGCAAGATCGATAAAATCGGCCATCAGTGCAGCTCCTGTGATTCACGCTCGTAGCGGGCCGCCTCGTGGCACAGCAGTTCGGCAACGTCTTCTCCGCTCATGCCGGTTTTATAGATATGGCTCGCCAGCGCCTCCAGGCGCAGGGAGACCGCGAGGGCTCGCGCGCATCGTTCCTCCGTTTTTGCCTCCATCAGCAGGCGCTTCAGTTCTTCACTTCCGATCGGATAAGGGCGGTTTTCACTGTTTCGCATCACGCGTTCTCCTTAATTTCAGGCAATAGGGTGCCCGGCGGGTTTACGCCATTAGGTTTTTGGTTGGGTTATATCGGCATGGTCAGCCGTTCAGGAAATAAACTCACAACAGCACGAAAATGGTTCATGGCGTTAATCAGCGCCCGTTTCTCTTCGGTCGTCAGCTCGCTGATATCGCACTCATGACGGGCGACGGGCAATCTCGCCAGGAAAAAGAGGGCGGCCAGCGCCCTGCTGTTCTCCTCAAAGCAGGGGTCACGCTTATCGCGCAGCTCGGCCATAAACCGCGCCAGCTCTTTCCCGCTATCGCTCCCGTATCGGGCGCGCAGCTCAGCAACGTGATTAAGCCCGTTAAGACGCGCTCCCACGCTAAGTGGAACCCTTGCACGGGCAGCTTCTATCGCCATATCTCCCCTCGCATAAATTCACGCACGCTAATGTGCTGAAAACGGGCACAGCACGGCTTTTTCCACCGTTTGAGGATTGCGATTTCAGAAGCCATGCTGCATGATTCCCATTTTGATAATGGTCTGCAATCATTAGCCTCTGTTTGCCAACGTCTGCCGCTGATTGCCCGAATTTGCAATGATACTAATACCCAAATGAGTATTAGTAAACACCCAAAGGAACATATTTTGATTTTAGATTCTCAAGTGAATAATGAAGAGTTACTCGATAGAATCTGTCAGGTATATGGTTTCACGCAGAAAATCCAGCTGGCCCGGCACTTTAATATCGCCGCCAGCTCGCTTCAGAACCGCTACGCGCGCGGTACCATCTCTTACGACTTTGCGGTTCAGTGTGCACTGGACACCGGCGCGAGCCTTCGCTGGCTGATGACCGGGCAAGGTGCGCAGTTTGAAGGTCACCCCGCGCCGGGCGATCCCGTTTCGGTTTCCACGTTCACACTTGGTGATGGAAAGCTGGAAGAAAATACTATTTTGAGTATCGACTCTGCTTTCTTTAGCAAACCGCTGGCGCGCGGCATCGCCGTCCGGGCGGAGGGGAAGCTGCACTTTATTGAAAAAGACGCATCGTTGACCGACGGCCTGTGGCTGGTTGAGATTGAAGGCACCGCCAGCATCCGCGACCTAACGCTGCTGCCGGGTAAAAAGCTCCACGTGGCGGGCGGCAAGGTTCCGTTTGAGTGCGGTATCGACGAGATAAAAACGGTGGGCCGCGTGGTGGGAATTTACAGCGAGGTGAGCTGAGGGTGTTTCATTCTCCCCCTCCTGGCTATGGTTCTGCCGCAAGATAAACGATACAGAGAAGCGAATTATACATCCGTATGATTCGCTTCTCTGTTCTTATCAATAAACGATGTTTTTCCCTCTTGCTCATAAAAATATATATGCTTTTAAATTATATTTTTTATTACTTCATTTAATGCATGAATATATGTAACGGTAGTGACATGAAGTATTACAAACAGAAAAACCATGAAGGAGTAAGGTCAGAAAAATTAATGGAATAAATGGAGTTAACCAGAATGGCCATACCAGTTTATCTCTGGCTTTACAGCGAAGAAGAGAAGCAGCTAAAAGGTAGTGTTGATGTACATAGACGTGAAGGTAGCATTGAAATAACCAGTTTTTCACACGGCGTGGAGATACCTACAGATGATTACTCCGGAAAAATAACAGCCACACGCCAACATTCCCCCTTTGTTTTTACAAAAGCGCAAGACGTCTCAAGTCCTTACCTTTATCAGATCGTTAGTACGGGAAGAGTTCTAAAATCTGCTGAATTAAAATTTTATCGAATCAACTATGAAGGGCAGGAAGAAGAATATTTTAATATTTTTATGGAAAATGCACGTATTACCTGCATTGTGCCTTACATGGAAGATGTTAATGATCCCGACTTCACACATTATGATCATATGGAAGCCATAGAAATGACATATGAAAAAATAACATGGAAATATCTGGACGGTAACATTGTCCATTCCGATAGCTGGAAAGAACGCAGCGCTGCATAAGGGGAATAGCTCATGGCATGGACCTACTACCAAAGTACCGGCGAACTCTGGCATAAAGGGAAACTTATTGGCACAGGATATTCCGGAAACCTGACAAACAAAAATAATCCAGACCGTCAGCACGTTAAAGGAATGGGACCAATACCACGCGGAACGTATCGTATAGGAGGCCATACATCCACAAGGGGGCCAATGACAATTAACCTCAAACAAACCTCTGGTGAGAGCTATGGGCGATCGCTGTTTCGCATCCATGGCGAGAAAAAGGCACCAGCCATTCCTGGTTTTGCATCAGAGGGTTGCATCATCATGGGACCTCACATTCGCTCTAAAATAATTCTTTCGTCAGACCGTACGCTTGAGGTAGTTCGTTGAAAAAGTACGCGCTTTCTCTAATTGCCTGCATTCTTACGGCTTCCTGTATAGCGTCAGAGAGTGACTGGATAACCTATATTAAGCTGTTGTCCAGCGCTGACATGGCAGCTATTCAGGCATTACCAGCGAAGATTAAAAGCACCGGTGATAATCTGGATGACGATCATGCTGAACAGTTGGCAACCGCTATCAGCATGGCGCTTATCCGCGCCCCAGAATTAGTGCTGAATGTCACCAATCATTTTGAGTTGAACCCAGATCCTTTACAGCAACGGTTTGGAACAACTTTGATATGTAGCATACCGATGATGATACACAGCACTAATGCGGAGGTTGAAACCTATTTAGCAAAGGCTAAACCAGCACTGGAGAAAGTGGGCCCGCCAGCAAGAGAATGCTTAAGCAATATGCTCGACGTAATCATTGAGGTCAGAAAAGAAAGGGATAAGAGTCATGGATGATTAATCACATCGATACGACCACGAACGATCGCGAGCTCGATAAAGTCGTGAGAAACGCCAGGGATAGCTGCCCGGAAGGCGCTAAAGCGTTCTGCAATCAGATTGAGAATGCCGCACAAGGCGCGTTGAAGGAATTGCAAAGCCAATAGCCAGGCGTGGTTTCACAGGTAGAGAAGGAAGTGGAGCTATCCTCACCCTCCACCTTACAGGCTCCTGCTCACTTCTCCACCTCACAAACTGCAAAACTAAAGAAATCCCCCATCGCGCCGATCATCATCCGTGTGTATTATTTCCTGTAGCTTTTACAACAACTAACCTTAACTCAAATACTTAAGCGCCAAAGCGAAAGGCATCATGAGCACACCGATCAAACGGCTAGAAATCATTAAAAATGCCATTGAACTGGAAGATGACGACATCATCCAGAGCCAGCTGACACGCCTGAAAAATGAAGCGTTTGACGATGAGCTACAGGCAATCGTCGTGGCGCTTGAGGAGAAGAACTACACCTCTGCGATGGCGGCAATTACCGCCTGGCTGCAGGGCCAGCGCGCCGTGACCCAGTGGCGCGATCCGCAGGTGGCCGCCAGCAAGCTGGAGCTGAAGGTGCTGGAAGAGCGTCTGCGCGATCTGATTGACCGCCGCAACGCCCGGGTGCAGCAGCTCGATGAGTTCAACGATCTCTATTTCTCCCGTCTCGGCCCGCTGATGCAGCAGATCCTCGCCCTGCGTAAAACGCTTGCAGAGCTCAACCTGCGTCGTCAGCAGGCGGAAGCGCGTCGTCGCGAGGAAGATTACCGTCGCTGCCAGCGCTATATGGCGCAGGCGGTGGAGGTGCTGGCGACGCTCACCCAGCGCTGGCGCGATCTCCCGGCCGACTCCGTCCAGGCCGCTGAGGCGCGTAAGCATCTGGAGCAGCAAAGCAATCTGATTGTTAACCTGCTGGCCGAAGCGCTGGAGCTGGAGAGCGGCTTAACGCGCGAAGAGGAGCCTGCGCGTCAGGCGCGCGACGACGCTAACGAAGAGTACGAGAAGTATCGCGAGCAGCATCACGATGCCGAAGTGCGGCTGCGCAAGGGCAAGGATCTTTCGGAAGAGGATCGGAACGAGCTCAAGCGTCTCTGGCGTCAGGCAAGCAAGCTCTGCCATCCGGATCTGGTGGCGGATGACCTGAAAGAAGAAGCCAACGCGATGATGGTGCAGCTCAACCAGGCGAAGCAGCGTGGTGACGTTAAAACCATCCGCTCACTGGTGGCCCGCCTGCAGCAGGGCTTTGAGCCATTGATGGCAAGCGACAGGCTGAACGATCTGGAACGCATCCGCAAGAAAATGGCGCAGGTCCGCGAGCAGATCGACATCTTAGTGAACGAGCTGGCGGAACTGGAGAAAGAGGAGTCCTGGCTGCTGGTCTCATCGCTCAACAATATGGAAGCGTACTTCGCTCAGCAGGAGAAAGCGCTGCACGAGGTCCGCGCCTCGCTCGAACATCAGGTGAACGAAGCGCAGCTGGATTCCGCCGCCTGATTATTTGGCGTGCCAGTATGCGCTGGCACGCACCAGTTGCTGGTCAATCGCGTCGGTTTCAAACTGACGGCTCAGCGTCTTCACCACCTTCCCTTCCCCGGTCAGCCAGATGAAATAGTCTTCCCCAGGAACGGTCAGCGCTGCCAGATGGTCCGCTACCGCCTGCTCGCTATGGCCCACCACCCAGGTGATTTCGAACTCGCTCAGGTGTGCCAGATAGTCTTTATAAGATTCGTCCCCGACCGTCACTACCGCATGAACCTGCGGGCGAACCGGCAGTTTAGCAATGCTTTCTAAGCGTCGACGCAGCGCGGGCATGCCGGACTCGTCGCACACGTACAGCTGCCAGGCGTAATCCTCCGGTACCACCAGCGAACCGCGCGGGCCGCCAATGGTCAGCCTGTCCCCCGCTTTCGCCTCGACCGCCCAGCGGCTGGCAATGCCGCCGTCGTGAATGAAGAAATCGAGAACCAGCTCATGATTTGCCTCGTCGTAAAGCGGCGTATAGTCGCGCGCCTGAGGACGTACGCCGTCGCCCCATTCAATGCCTTCATCGGTGACCACCGGCGGTACAAACACCGCCCCTGGAGCCGGGAAAAAGACTTTGGTATGGTCGTCGAAACCCCGGGAGCTAAAGCCTTCCAGCGCCTCGCCGCCTAAAACAATGCGCTGAAAACCCGCGCTCGGGCGCTCAACGCGGAGCACCGTCAGCTCGCGAAAACGCAGGTCATTACGAACACGCTGTGGGTAACGGGTAGTTGCCATTTGTAACCCCTTCTCTGGTGAATACGATATATCTAAATTAATTTTCAAATGATAATGATTACTAGTCAGTAAAAATGCAAGATCTTTTAGATTGCATCTGAATATATCTTAGATATAGTTTAGATATATCAAATTGAAGGATCTGTTATGCGACACGAACACGACAGCGGCGGGCGCCGACCGCGCTTTTTCGGCCACGGCGATCTGCGGCTGGTGATTCTGGATATCCTGACCCGCAGCGCGAGCCACGGCTACGAGCTGATCAAAGAGATCGAGAATCTGACCCAGGGGAATTACACCCCGAGCCCAGGGGTGATCTATCCAACCCTGGATTATCTTCAGGATCAGACCTTTATCACCATCACGGAAGAAGAGAGCGGTCGTAAGAAGATTGCGATTACCGCTGAAGGACAACGCTGGCTGGACGAAAACCGGGAACAGCTGGAACAGATCCAGATGCGTATCAAAGCCCGTTCCGTCGGCTTTCAGCTGCGCAAAAACCCGCAGATGAAGCGGGCGCTGGATAACTTCAAAGCGGTGTTAGACCTGAAAGTGAATCAGGGAGAGCTCAGCGACGCGCAGCTCAAGCAGATTATCGGCGTCATTGACCGCGCGGCGCTCGAGATCTCCCAGCTGGACTAAGCCGGCGCGTGCTCGCTCACGCGGAAGACGCGCACCAGCTCTTTCAGGTGCATCGCCTGTTCGTTAAGCGATGCCGCCGCAGCCACAGACTCCTCCACCAGCGCGGAGTTCTGCTGGGTGGTGGCGTCAATCAGGCCAATCGCGCTGTTAATCTGCGAGATACCTTCCGTCTGCTCGTGGCTGGCCTGGCGAATTTCCCGCAGGATCACGTCCATCTCTTCCACGTTGCCGACCATCCCGTTGATCAGCCCACTCGCTTTTTCGACCAGGTTCATCCCGTCCTGAGTCTGGCTGGTGGAGCTCTCAATCAGCTCGCGGATTTCGCTGGCAGACGACGCGCTCTTCTGGGCAAGCTGGCGCACCTCGCCGGCCACCACCGCGAAGCCGCGGCCGTGCTCGCCGGCGCGCGCTGCTTCCACCGCCGCGTTCAGCGCCAGAATGTTGGTCTGGAATGCAATGGCGTCGATCAGGTCGATAATGTCTGACATACGGTTCGATGTTTCGTTAATCAGGCGCATTTTACTGGTCACCTGCTTCATCATCTCACCGTTGTTTTTGACCACCGTGGCGGCATCCGCCGAGAGGTTGGTTGCTTCCCCGGTATGCGAGGCGGTATTTTTCACCGTCGCGGTGATCTGCTCCATCGAGGCGGCGGTCTGTTCAACGGAACTTGCCTGCTCTTCCGTGCGCGCGGCCAGATCCTGGTTCCCGGCGACAATCTGCGCGGCTGCGCTGGAGATATTCTCCGAGCCTGTTTGCACCTGCTGCACAATGTCCAGCAGTCGGGTCTTCATCTCCATCAGCGCATGCAGCAGCAGACCCGTTTCGTCTTTGCCGTGAGGCGTGATGCTGCCCGTCAGGTCGCCCTCTGAAATGGCTTTCGCAAAATGCACCGCCTCGCCGAGCGGACGCGTGATAGCCCGCACGATAAACCAGCCGATCAGGCTGCCTGCCGCGACGCTAAAGAGCGTGAGCAGGATCAGCAGCAGGCGGTTAGACCTGAAATCTCCTTCCACCTGCGCGCCTGCACTCTGCATCTCGCTGTTTTGAATGGTAATCAGCTCCTTCACCTTCGCTTTATAAGCCTGCTGCACGGCGAGGGTGGTGGTCATCATCTCCTGAATAGCGCCCGCACGATTGTTGTTCTGCACCGCCTGCAAAATGCGGTAGCGCGAGTCCAGATACTGCTGGCGCACGCTGCGGATATCCGCCAGCACCTGCTGAGACTTTTGATCCTGCAGCGCGTTGTTCAGCTCGCCCAGGATTACCGTGATGTGCTCGCTGATCTCTTTCAGGCGCTGCTGAGATTGCCCCGTGTAGGTGCCCTGCTCGTCCAGCAGCATCAGCTGTTGAGTGCTAATAAATTCCTGGAAGTTATCGATTAACTGGTTCGCTTTTACCGTGGTCGGATAATCACTGGTAATAATGGATTGCATCCCGTTATTAGCCCGGTTCAGGCTCAGCAGAGACAGGCTCGCGCTGATCGCCATCAGGACAATAAAGAACCCAAACGCCAGAAATAATTTCGTGCCGATCTTTACGTCATGTAAGAACATATTTTCTCCATCGATGTGATTATTTCTCAGACGATCGCTGTTATCGGTAACGATTTTGCTAACTTTATGAGTTTGATCGTTTTTTTATTTCATAACCGTCACAATGGATAGGTACAGGCTATTAATATTGCTCCATCGATCGTTACCAGACCACCGGAAGGGTATTTTTCAAAATAGCGTTCGGAATAATTGACTTAGGCAGGGATAAATAACTGACGCACTTTTTTTAGTTATTTAATATTAACTTAACAAGAAAATACATTAATAGTCACAACCAGAAAATAAAATGCCGCTTATTCCTTACGGAATAAACGGCTTTTCCGGAACATTATTGAATCAATGGAGCACGGTTACCGCATCCTTAAGGCGTCCGGCGCGGTGCTTCACCATCGCAGAAATGTGGGCGCTCTCCTCGACCAGGTCAGCGTTTTTCTGCGTGATGCTGTCGAGCTCGGCGACCGCGCGGGTCAACTCTGACAGTCCGGTTGCCTGCTCGGAGGTCGCGTGGCTGATCTGGGCGATAAGCTGCGTCACGTTTTTCACCTGCTCGACAATATCATCCATCGTGCGGCCTGCGGCGTGAACCTGCTCAGAGCCGGACTGTACCTTGCTGGCGCTGGCATCAATGAGTTTACGAATATCATTGGCGGCACTGGCGCTGCGGCTGGCGAGATGGCGCACTTCGCCCGCGACCACGGCAAAACCTTTTCCCTGCTCTCCTGCCCTTGCCGCTTCAACCGCCGCGTTCAGCGCCAGAATATTGGTCTGGAAAGCGATATCGTTAATCAGGGAGGTAATCGAGCCAATTCTCTGCGTGCTGTCGGCAATGTCATCCATGGTTTTGACCACGGTCTGCATCGCATTGCCCCCTTTCGTCGCCGCGCTGCTCGCGGCCACGGAGAGTTTGTCCACCTCGGCGGCGGTTTCAGAGTTACTCTGAACGGAAGCGGCCATCTGGTTCATTGTCGCGACGGTCTGCTGCACGTTCGCCACGGTCTGACGCGTCCGATCGTTCAGATCTTCATTTCCCTGCGCCAGCCTGTCGCTGCCGTCACGGACGCTCACCACCTGGCTCGACACGTCATTGATTAACCAGCGGCACATCAGGCCAAGTTGCCCGACCGCTCGCAGCGTCAGTCCCAGCTCGTCGCTGCGGTTCAGATGCTGCACGCTGTTGCGCTCACCGGTTGCGACCTTCAGCGCCTGTCGGGCCACATTCTCTACCGGGCGGACAATCTGCTGCTCAAACAGCAGCGTCCCCAGCAGCATCACCAGCGCGGCTGCGGCGAGCGGCGTCCACCCGGCGGAGGTCGCGACCAGCGTGGCGGCGAGAACGGCAAAAAGCATCGCCATCACGCTGCGCACGCGCCAGCGCAGCGGCATAGCCGGCAGTTTGCCCAGCCAGCCTTTTCCAACCACCAGCCCCTTGTGCACACGTTTCTTACAGCTTCCGTCGTTCAGCGCCCGGTAGAGCGGCTCCACGGCGGCAATCTCTTCCGCTGTGGCTCTGGTGCGAATCGACATATAGCCCGTCACCTGCCCGCGGCGCACCATCGGCACCGCATTCGCGCGCACCCAGTAGTGGTCGCCGTTTTTACGCCGGTTTTTGACAATCCCGCTCCACGGCTCGCCCTGCTGCAGCGTGTACCACATATCGGCAAACGCGGCTTTTGGCATGTCGGGGTGGCGCACCATATTGTGCGGCTGGCCCGTCAGCTCATCAAGCTGGTAGCCGCTCACCTGCACAAAGGTGTCGTTGGCGTGGGTAATGTAGCTGTGGACGTCTGTGGTAGACATTAAGGTGGTGTCATCGTCCAGAGGATATTCATTCTGGGTGACATAGGTTGGAGAGGACATCGTGGGCATCCCTTGCAGGTTATTTGAATGTTAATTTTGTGGGTCAATGTTTTTTCGGCGGTAAACAATTTATCTTTAGTTGTTAAACTTGATGAAGATCGCAGATTTCACTTAAACCATACTTTTTGTACGATTTTATAATTCATTGATTTCAAATACTTTCGTAAAGAAATTACCTATAAAGCATGACCTGTTAATGCCCACTTAAGTTGCAGCGACTGCACTTCTTTAGTGCAGCTGCGCTTTTCCGCCCTCATTTATCCTCTCTTCCCTATTCCGCTAAATCCCGTTTCGGTTGCTCCGGCATGATTAAATATTGTGCAACATTATTTTAACCTGGCGTTTATCCCGATTTTCGTTAAGGCATCTGAAGTGGCGTAATCCCTGCAATACTTAAACCAGTATCATGTGATACGCGATCCCCGGGAGCACATTTTGAACAGGTTACCTTCCAGCGCCTCGGCTCTTGCCTGTACCGCGCACGCACTGAATCTCATTGAGAAGCGAACGCTCGATCATGAGGAGATGAAACAACTTAACCGAGAGGTCATCGATTACTTTAAAGAGCACGTCAATCCAGGGTTTCTGGAGTATCGCAAATCTGTTACCGCCGGCGGGGATTACGGAGCCGTAGAGTGGCAAGCGGGAAGTCTGAACACGCTTGTCGACACCCAGGGACAGGAGTTTATAGATTGCCTGGGAGGTTTTGGAATTTTCAACGTGGGGCACCGTAATCCAGTTGTGGTTTCCGCCGTACAGAATCAACTTGCGAAACAACCTCTCCATAGCCAGGAACTGCTCGACCCGCTTCGCGCCATGCTCGCGAAAACGCTGGCGGCCTTGACGCCCGGCAAGCTGAAGTACAGCTTCTTTAGCAACAGCGGCACGGAATCGGTCGAAGCGGCGATTAAACTCGCCAAAGCGTACCAGTCGCCGCGCGGGAAATTCACCTTTATCGCCACCAGCGGCGCGTTCCACGGTAAATCCCTGGGCGCACTGTCTGCTACCGCCAAATCCACCTTCCGCAAACCGTTTATGCCGCTGCTGCCGGGCTTCCGCCACGTGCCGTTTGGCGACATCAACGCCATGCGCACCGTGCTGAGCGAATGCCGTAAAACCGGCGATGACGTGGCGGCGGTGATCCTGGAGCCGATTCAGGGCGAAGGCGGCGTGATCCTCCCTCCGCAGGGCTATCTGCCCGCCGTGCGTCAGCTGTGCGATGAGTTTGGCGCCCTGCTGATCCTCGACGAAGTCCAGACCGGGATGGGGCGCACCGGCAAGATGTTTGCCTGCGAGCACGAAAACGTTCAGCCGGACATTCTGTGCCTGGCGAAGGCGTTGGGCGGCGGCGTGATGCCGATTGGCGCGACGGTGGCCACCGAGGAGGTCTTCTCGGTGCTGTTCGATAATCCGTTCCTGCATACCACCACCTTTGGCGGTAACCCGCTGGCCTGTGCGGCCGCGCTGGCCACCATCAACGTGCTGCTGGAGCAAAACCTGCCCGCCCAGGCGGAGCAGAAAGGCGACATGCTGCTGGACGGCTTCCGTCAGCTAGGCCGGGAGTATCCGGACCTGGTGCAGGACGCGCGTGGCAAAGGAATGCTGATGGCGATTGAGTTTGTCGATAACGAAACCGGCTATAGCTTCGCGAGCGAGATGTTCCGCCAGCGTGTGCTGGTCGCCGGAACGCTCAACAACTCGAAAACCATCCGCATTGAACCGCCGCTGACGCTGACGATTGAGCAGTGTGAGCAAGTGCTGAAAGCGGCGCGTAAAGCGCTGGCAGCGCTGCGGGTGAGCGTGGAAGAGGCGTAATCAACGCCGGGTGGCGCTACGCCTACCCGGCCTACTTTTTATCGGTGAAACTCCGCCACCGTCATGGTGAAGCGAAGCACGGTATCGCCTTCATTGGCGTAGCCGTGCGGCGCTTCCATTTTCGCCACCGCCGATGCGCCAGCGTTAACCTGGGTCACCGTCTCAGCCACCGTCAGCGTTAAAACGCCTTCGTTCACGTGCAGCAGCTCACAGGTTCCCGCCGGGTGTCCCGGAGAGGTAAAGCACTCCCCCGGCTGCATCTCCCACTGCCATAACTCAATCATGTCCGGTCCTGCCGTACCCGCCAGCAGTCTGGCGCATCCACCCTGTGCACCCTGCCACAGCACCGGAATCGCCGCTTCTTCGATAACATGCACCAGCGGCTCGCTGGAGACGTTGACGATATCCGCCACGGAGATGCCGAGCGCGGCGGCCAGCTTGCACAAAATGGCGATGCTGGGGTTGGCTGCGCCCTTTTCGATCTCCACCAGCATCCCTTTGCTGACGCTGGCGCGGCGGGACAGCTCGTCCAGCGACAGCTTTTTCTCTTTACGCCAGTTGCGGATGCGGTTCGCTACGGCCAGGCTTACCTGGGCAACATCGGCACCCGAATCAGTCATTATATTGACTTTATCAGTCATTGGTCACTACCATGGTATAAAACAGTCAATACAGGATTATTTATGTCTCTCGTTACGCCGTCAATAGATTCGCGTCTTGCCGGGATTGCCCCGGGCTTTCGGGCGCTGAGCATTCTGGTTGAAGCTGCGCCAATTACTCACCCGGAGGTTGCCCCCGCCGCGCTGGCGCAGGCCTGCCAGCAGATGTTGAATGATGATATGCCGTGGGCTGATGAACACCTTTCAGGCTGGGATGAGGTGTTTAAAGCCTTCGGCGCGAAACCGAAACGCACGCCCTGTTCCGCCGCGGCCCTGCGCAAGCGGGTACTGAAAGACGGTTCGCTGCCGTCGCTGGATCCGGTCGTGGATATCTATAACGCGGTGAGCATTCGCTATGCCATTCCGGTAGGAGGGGAAAATCTCGCGGCGTACTCGGGCGCGCCGCGTCTGACGCTGGCCGACGGCAGCGAGCCGTTTGATACCTTTAAAGAGGGCCAGCCGGTGGTGGAATACCCGGATGTTGGCGAGGTTATCTGGCGCGACGACCTCGGCGTCACCTGCCGCCGCTGGAACTGGCGACAGGGGGTGCGTACCCGCCTGGACAGCCGGGCGCAATCTATGTGGTTTATTCTTGAAAGCCTGCCGTCGATGCCGCTTGCAGCACTGGAAGAGGCAGGAGAAGAGCTGGTCAACAATCTGCAGCAGCTGATGCCGGGGGCAACGGCTCGTATTCAGCTGCTGACGCTGTAAGAGGACAACACGATGTTTCACGGGTTAAGCGCGTTTCCGTTAACGCCCCTTAAGGAGGGGACGTTTGACGAGCACGCCTTCATCAATCTTCTTCGCCCCGTGGTCGACGCTGGCGTGGATTCACTGGGCATTTTGGGCTCAACGGGAAGTTATGCGTATCTGACCGTTGAAGAGCGCGGCCGGATCGCACGCTGCGCGGTGGCGCATGCTGATGACATTCCGGTCATCGTCAGCATCGGCGCATTACGGCTGGACGATATTCTGCGTCTGGCTGACGACGCGCAATCGGCAGGAGTCTCCGGCGTGCTGCTGGCACCCGTGTCGTACCAGCGATTAACGGAAGACGAAGTGTTTAATCTCTATGAAACGGTGACCCGCCAGATCTCCGTACCGCTGTGCATTTACGATAATCCCGCCACGACCGGATTTTCGTTTAGCGATGAACTGTTATTTGCCGCCGCGGCCCTGCCGAATATAGGGTCCATAAAGCTTGGCCGCGTGCCGGAGGACCTGTCGCAGGTACGCGCTCGTCTTCCTGATACCGTCACGCTGGGCATCGCCGGTGACTGGCGAGCGGCCTCCGCCCTGCAGGCCGGGTTTGACGTCTGGTACTCGGTGGTCGGCGGGTTGTTTCCGCAAACAGCGCTGGCGATTGCCCGTTCGAAAGAGTCGGCACAATCCGAGCGGCTGGAGCCGCTTTGGGAATTGTTCCGTCGATACGGCAGCTTACGGGTGGTAGCGGCAGCGGCAGAAATGCTGGGGAAAGTTGAAACACCGGCGCTCCCCTTCCCGCTTCAGGCTCTTCAGGGTGAGCCGCGCGAAGCGCTTGCTGCGATACTTGCGGATCTGGCGCTGGCCTGAACAACGCCGGGTGGCGCTCGCGCTTACCCGGCCTACAAAATCAACACAGCCTCGCCCCCGTAGGCCCGGTAAGCGTTAGCGCCACCGGGCAAACACCGTACCATCCCGTACCCGTAGGCCCGGTAAGCGTCAGCGCCATCGGGCAAACACCGCACCATCCCGCACCCGTAGGCCCGGTAAGCGCAGCGCCACCGGGCAAAGCCGTTACTCCGGCAACAGCCCCACAAAACTGCGTTTCTTACGCGGCTCCGACATCAACTCCTCAAGCTTATCCACGCACGCCAGATAGTGCGGAGTTTGCTTATGCGCCAGCACCGCCTCCTCGTCTTTATAGGCCTCGTAGATAAAGAACCGGGTTTTCACCCTCGGGTCCTGCAATACGTCAAAGCGCAGGTTTCCCGGCTCCTTGATTGCCCCCTCGTGGTTGGCGCGAAACACCTCCAGAAACTCGTCCACCCGCTCGGGCTTGATGTTGATTTCAACCAGCGTCACGTTCATTTTGCTTCTCCCTGTTTCTCTTCCTGCCAGAACTGGAACGCATCGCGGGCGTTCCAGTTCTCGTGAACCACTTTCTTCACCGCCTTCAGCATGGCGAGCGGCGCGCTGGACTGGAAGATGTTGCGCCCCATGTCCACGCCGGACGCGCCCTGGTCAATCGCGCGCCAGCACATCTCCAGCGCCTCGTGCTCCGGCAGCTTTTTGCCTCCGGCGATGACAATCGGCACCGGACAGCTGGCGGTCACTTTTTCAAAGCCCTCGTCCACGTAGTAGGTTTTGACGAACTGCGCCCCCATTTCGGCGGCGATGCGGCTGGCGAGCGAGAAATAGCGCGCGTCGCGCGCCATCTCTTTCCCTACGCCCGTCACTGCCAGCGTCGGCATGCCGTAGCGCGCGCCCGCGTCCACCAGCTTGATGATGTTGTTGATCGACTGGTGCTCGAACTCGCTGCCGATGTACACCTGTGCCGCCACGGCGCAGACGTTCAGGCGCAGCGCGTCCTCCATCGCCACCGCCACGCACTCGTTCGACAGCTCGCCCAGAATCGAGTTACCGCCGGAGGCGCGCAGCACCACCGGTTTGTTCGTCGCGGCTGGCACCTGGCTCCTGAGGATGCCGCGGGTGCACATCAGCACGTCGGTTTCACCAAACAGCGGCGCGATAGAGAGATCGATACGCTCAAGGCCGGTGGTCGGCCCCTGAAAATAGCCGTGGTCAAAGGCCAGCATCACCGTGCGGTTGCTCTGCGGGTTGAAGATGCGCGAAAGCCTGGACTGCATGCCCCAGTCCAGCGAGCCGCAGCCCTTCAGTGTGTAAGGCACATTCTGCTGCGGCGTGCCGATGCCAAAATCCTTGCCGTCTTTGATGTCGTCTAAATCAGCCATTTGCTCCCCCGTCAGAAATCGTATTTGCTGATGTTCTCTTTGGTGAACACCACGCGCTCCGGCAGCAGCACGATGCCGTTGCCCTTCGCCTCATACTGGTAGCCCTGCACGCTGTTCGGCTCGACCTTCAGCGCGCCGATATCTTTTACGTCCACGCTGTCGCCGACGTTAAGATCGCCTTTTTTCAGCAGGCGATCGGCGACATTGACCGCAATTTTGCCCTGTTGTACGACATCCCACAGGCCGAAGGCTTTCACCGTGCCGCGCTCAACGTACGGACGCATCACGTTCGGCGTGCTGAAGCCGACAATCGCCACCCCTTCGCGCTTCAGGTTTTCCGCCGCCTGCGCCGCTGCCGGCAGCGCGTTGGCGTCCGGGGCGATGATTGCATCCAGATCCGGATACGCTTTTAAGATCCCTTCGGCGGTTTGCAACGATTTGGTGGCGTCGTTATAGCCAAACTGGGTCGTCACGACCTGCCACTGCGGATGATCTTTCTCGATTTTGGCCTTCGCCTCTTTCACCCACTGGTTCTGGTCGGTAACGGTGGGGCTGGAGTAGAAGAACGCCACTTTAGCGTTCGGTTTGGTGACCTGCTTCCCCGCCATCTCCACCAGCAGGCCGCCCAGCTGCTCCGGCGTCCCCTGATTGATGTAGATGCTGCGGCACTCCGGTTTGGTGTCGGAATCCCAGGTCAGGACCTTGACGCCGCGCTGCATCGCGCGCTTCAGCGCCGGACATAAACCATCCGGCGACACGGCGGAGACGATAATGGCGTTATAGCCCTGGTTGACGAAGTTATTGATCAGCTGCACCTGGCCGGAAACGCTCGGCTCGGTCGGGCCGTCGTAGGTGACGTCCACGCCGAGGTCTTTCCCCGCCTCTTTCGCGCCGTTGCCGCCGCTGGTGAAGAAGCCCACGCCTACCAGCTTCGGGATAAAGGCAATGCGGTCCGCCGCCTGCGCCGAGGCGAAGCTGAGGGCCATTGCCAGGACGAACAGTTTTGTTTTCATCTTACGCTCCGGATAGTTTTCTAAAGAGAGAACGCACCCACTCGCGGTGCAGACTCAGCGAACGTCCCATCACCACCACAACCAGCAGCGCCCCTGACAGCGCGCTCGACACCTGGTTAGGGATGCCGACCATCTGTAAACCCTGCTGCAGGTAGCCCACCAGCAGCGCCGCCAGCGCCGTACCGACAACCGAACCTGACCCGCCGTAGATATTGGCGCCGCCGAGCACGGCGGCAGTGAGCGCGGGCATCAGCAAATCGCGCCCCAGATCCGAACGCGCGGAGCCGAAGTAGGAGACCATCACCAGCGCGGCAATCGCCGAGGCCACGCCCACCAGACCGTACAGCACGTAGGGCATGCCGTTCACCGACAGCGCCGCATAGCGCGCCGCGCGAGGATTCTGGCCGATTAAAAACAGATGACGGCCAAATCGCCCGCGATGGGTAATCAGCCAGAAGAAGACGGTAACCACCGCGAACAGCACCAGCGGGATCGGCAGGCCCAGCACCGTGAGGTTAGCGAACGCCGTGAAGCCGTCCGGGAAGCCGCCGATGCCCTCATAGCCCGTCGCCCCCGCCATCCCGGAGAGCAGCAGCGCCCCGCCGCCGTAGAGGTAGAGCGTGCCGAGGGTGATCACCAGCGGGCTGATGCCGGTGTAGTGAATAAGCGCGGCATTAAATAATCCGCACAGCAGGCCGAGCAGCAGCGTCAATGGAACGGCGACCGCCATCGGCCACCCCGCCTGCATCATCACGCCCAGCGCGATGGCGCACAGGCCGATGGTCGAGCCGAGGGAGATATCGATCCCGCCGCTGATAATCACCAGCGTGAGCGGCAGCGCCACAATGCCGATGCAGATGAAGTCGCTGGTGCTGAACAGCAGCATGTTGATGTCGAGCATGCGCGGGTTGATGGCGCCAAAGAGCAGGATCTCCAGCACCAGTAAAATCAGCAGCGCGCTTTCCCAGTTAAGCCTCATTTACGCCACCTCTTTTTTGCGTTTGAGAAACGGGGTGACGTGCTTTCCCCCTTTGTTACCCGGCTGGAAGCGACCGTACTTCAGCGCCCGCTGGTGGCGCGCCAGCGCCTGGCGCAGGCGCCCGTCGAGCACCAGCACGCCCAGCAGCACCAGCCCGGCGATAAAGTCGTTCCACCACGCCGGGAGCCTGAACAGCACCAGCACGGTGTCGATTTGGGTCAGGAAGAAGGCGCCGAGCAGCGCGCCAACCAGCGTGCCCGTGCCGCCCAGCAGCGAAATACCCCCGAGCACGCAGGCGGCGATGGCCTTCATCTCCAGCCCGCTGCCGGTCTGGTTGGGTACAAAGCCAATCTGCGCGGCAAAGACGATCCCGGCGCAAGCCGCCAGCATGCCGTTCAGGGTAAAGGCAAGCATGCGGGTGCGGTTCACCGCCACACCCAACTGGCGCGCGGCGGCGAGGTTATCCCCCACGGCGTAGAAATCACGACCGAACGCGGAGCGCGACAGCGTCCATGCGCCCGTGGCCGCGACGATCAACACCAGCATGCCGAGCGGCGAAATGCCGACGGCGGCTGGTTCAGAGAGGGATTTCAGCCCCGGCGGCAGCCCCTCAATCCACTTTCCGCCCGTCCAGAGCAGCATCGCCCCGCGGTACAGCCCCAGCGTGCCGAGGGTGGCGACAATCGCCGGGATGCGCAGCCCCACTACCAGGAACCCGTTGAACGCCCCGGCCAGCGCGCCTATCGACAGCGCGAAGAGAATGGAAACGGGCAGGCTGTAGCCGCTATTCAGCGCCACGCCGACGGCGATGGCGGACAGCCCGACGATGGAGCCGACGGACACGTCGATATTGCGGGTCAGCATCACCAGCGCCGCGCCAATGGCCAGCAGGATCAGGATCTGCGAGCTGGCGAAGATCATCCCCAGCGTCTGTAAACTCAGATAGGACGGATTCAGCGCCACCAGCACGGCGAACAGCGCCAGAATGGCGAGAAACGCGCTCAGCTCGCGGTTTTTGAGTAAGGTCTTCATGATTGCCCTCCAAACGCCAGCGCCATCATTCTGTCGAGGCTGACGGCGTGGCGCGGCAGCTCGCCGCTGAGCACGCCCTGATGCATCACCAGCACGCGGTCCGCAAGGCCGGGAAACTCGTCGAGATCGCTTGAGATCATCAGCACCGCCACGTTCTGCGCCGCCACGCTTTTTATCAGCTGGTAGATATCCGCGCGCGCCGAGACGTCCACCCCGCGCGTCGGTTCATCGACGATCAGCAGTAAAGGGTTGGCCTCCAGGCAGCGCGCCAGCAGCACCTTCTGCTGGTTGCCGCCAGAGAGCGTGCGCACGGTTTGATCCGCATGGTTGAGCTTGATCCCCAGCGCCCGGTGATAGCGCTCCACCACCGCAGACTCCCGCTTGCGCTGCTGCCAAATCGACGGCTCGTTGAGCGCTACGGTGTTCCAGCGGATCGGCGCGTCGAGGAACAGGCCGGACACCTGCCTGTCTTCCGGCAGGTAGACCAGCCCTTTTTCCAGGCGTGAACTTACCGGATCGCCGGTAATCTCCTGATTCTCCAGCCAGACGCGGCCCCCGCGTACCGGCCGCAGGCCGTAAAGCGTTTCCGCAAGCTCGGTGCGCCCGGATCCCACCAGCCCGGCCAGGCCGACGATCTCCCCGGCGTAGATCTCAAGGCTAAGATCGATAAACCCTTCTCCGGTCAGATCGTCCACCCGCAGCACCGGGAAATCCTGCGGCTGGGTACGGCGGTTGCCCGGCAGCGCCAGCCACAGCTTTTGCGTATCGCTGAGGGATTTCTCCCGGCTTACCGGCGTCATGGCGGCGATCAGGGCGCTGTCGTCAAACTGCGCGGTTTCGCCGTTCAGCACCACCGCGCCGTCGCGCATCACCGAGACGTGGCTCGAAAGCATGCGGATTTCCGGCAGCTTGTGCGAGATAAAGACAATCCCGACGCCGAGCGCCTGCAGGGCGCGGATCTGGCGGAACAGCCGCTCGGTTTCGCCCGGCGTGAGGGAGGCCGTAGGTTCGTCGAGGATCAGGATCCTCGCATTGCGCATCAGCCCGCGCAGGATCTCCACCATCTGCTGATCCGCCACTTCCAGAGTGCTGGCGGCGGCGTCGAGGCTAAGCTGGCACTGCAGCTGCTGGAGTTTCTCCGACAGCCGCTTTTCCAGATCGCGCTCGCGCGGCAGGCGGAACAGGATGTTTTCCCGCACCGTCAGGTTGGGGAACAGCAGCGGCTCCTGCGGCACCAGGTAAATGCCTAACCTGTGCGCCTGCACGGGCGTGAGCCGCGCATATGACTGCCCCTCGACAGAAAGTTCACCGCCGTCCGGCGTTTCCACCCCGGCGATGATCTTCATCAGCGTCGATTTTCCCGCGCCGTTTCCGCCCATCAGGGCGTGCACCTGTCCCGCAAGCAGCGTGAAATCAATGCCTTTTAGAACCGGCACGCCTGAGAATTGCTTGCTGATATTCTGCGCGTCGAGAAGTGAGGTCATCATCGCTCCGCTATTGAACAAATGATTTTTAGATTTAATAATGTTCAAAAGCGTAGACGGTGAACTATATTTACAACCGTGCAGGGATCACAGTTTTATCGATTGAGATACAGATAAACCAGGAACGATCTAAAAGATCCGTTTTGTCGCGTGGCTCACACTTTCCCTTCGCGCCATCACGAACATATGATCTAAATTTTTATAAGAGTTCAACTATGAGCGATAAACGCACTGCGGAAGAAGGACGGTTTGCCGGGCTGGCACTGGCGGAAGAGGAACTCGTGGCGCGCGTGGCCTGGTGCTACTACCACGACGGATTAACCCAGAACGACATCGGCGAGCGGCTCGGGCTGCCGCGTTTGAAGATTTCTCGCCTGCTGGAGAAGGGCCGTCAGTCAGGGGTGATCCGCGTGCAGATTAACTCCCGCTACGAGGGCTGCCTGGCGCTGGAAACCGAGCTACAGCAGCGCTTTGGCCTGAAGCTGGTGCGGGTGATGCCCGCGTTAAATACGCCGCCGATGAACGTGCGGCTCGGCATTGGCGCGGCGCAGTCGCTGATGGGCGTACTGGAGCCCGGCCAGCTGCTGGCGGTGGGGTTTGGTGAAACCACCATGAGCAGCCTGCAGCACCTGAGCGGCTTTATCAGCTCGCAGCAGATCCGCCTGGTGACGCTCTCCGGCGGCGTCGGGCCCTATATGACCGGTATCGGCCAGCTGGACGCGGCCTGCAGCGTCAGCATGATCCCCGCCCCGCTTCGCGTGTCCTCCGCCGAGGTGGCCGGGATCTTAAAACGCGAAACCAGCGTGCGGGACGTGATCCTCGCCGCCACCGCCGCCGACGTGGCGGTGGTCGGCATTGGTTCGGTGAACCAGCGCCGTGACGCCACGATACTGCGCTCCGGCTATATCAGCGAAGGTGAACAGCTGATGTACGCCCGAAAAGGCGCGGTCGGCGACATTCTCGGCTATTTCCTCAATGCCGAGGGCGAGTGCGTCGAGGAGCTGGAGATCCACAAAGAACTGCTGGGCGTCACGCTCGATGAACTGGCGCAGCTGCCCACCATCGTTGGCGTGGCCGGAGGGGAAGAGAAAGCCGATGCGATTTATGCCGCACTGAAGGGTCGCCGTATTAATGGCCTGGTGACGGAGGAGACGACAGCCCGCGCGGTGCTGGCCCTGACGTAACGGGGTTGCCCTGCGCTAACAACGAGGCAAGCTCATGAGTTACCTTTTAGCGTTAGATGCAGGGACAGGCAGCGTTCGCGCCGTTATTTTCGATTTACAGGGCAACCAGATTGCCGTCGGCCAGGCCGAGTGGAAGCATCTGAGCGTGGAGAACGTGCCGGGGTCGATGGAGTTCGACCTCGAGACCAACTGGCAGCTGGCCTGCCGGTGCATTCATCAGGCGCTGGAGCGCGCGCGCCTGAGCGCGGCGGACATTCAGTCCGTCGCCTGCTGCTCGATGCGCGAAGGGATCGTGCTGTACGACCGCAACGGCGAGGCCATCTGGGCCTGCGCCAACGTCGACGCCCGCGCCAGCCGCGAGGTGGCCGAACTCAAAGAGATCCACGACGACCGTTTTGAATCCGAAGTGTATGAAGTTTCCGGCCAGACGCTGGCGCTGAGCGCCATGCCGCGACTCCTGTGGCTGGCGCACCATCGCCCGGATATTTACCGCAAGGCCGCGACCATCACCATGATCAGCGACTGGCTGGCGGCGAAGCTCTCCGGCGAGCTGGCGGTCGACCCGTCTAACGCGGGCACCACCGGCATGCTCGATCTCTTCTCCCGCGACTGGCGTCCGGCGCTGCTCGACATGGCCGGGCTGCGCGCCGATATCCTCTCCCCGGTGAAAGAGACCGGCACCGTGCTGGGCGCTATCACCAAAGAGGCCGCGCAGCAGAGCGGCCTGCGCGAAGGCACCCCGGTGGTGATGGGCGGCGGCGACGTCCAGCTGGGCTGTCTGGGGCTGGGCGTGGTCCGCGCCGGGCAAACGGCGGTGCTGGGCGGCACCTTCTGGCAGCAGGTGGTGAACCTGCCGCAGGTGCGCACCGACCCCGAGATGAACATCCGCGTGAACCCGCACGTTATTCCCGGCATGGCGCAGGCGGAGTCGATCAGCTTCTTTACCGGGTTGACCATGCGCTGGTTCCGCGACGCCTTCTGCGCGGAGGAAAAGCTGATTGCCGAGCGGATGGGGATGGACACCTACTCCCTGCTGGAAGAGATGGCGAGCCGCGTACCGGCAGGCTCCCACGGGGTGATGCCGATATTTTCCGACGCGATGCATTTTAAGCAGTGGTACCACGCCGCGCCGTCGTTTATTAACCTCTCCATCGACCCGGAAAAGTGCAACAAAGCGACGCTGTTCCGCGCCCTGGAGGAAAACGCGGCGATCGTCTCGGCCTGTAACCTGGCGCAAATTTCGCGCTTCTCCGGCGTGACCTTTGAAAGCCTGGTGTTTGCGGGCGGCGGGGCTAAGGGCGCCCTGTGGAGCCAGATCTTAAGCGACGTCACCGGCCTGCCGGTGCACGTGCCGGAAGTGAAAGAGGCGACGGCGCTCGGCTGCGCCATTGCGGCAGGTGCTGGCGCGGGGCTGTTTGCGGATATGGCTTCGACGGGCGAGCGGCTGGTGAAGTGGAGCCGCGAGTTCACGCCGAACCCGCAGCATCGCGAGCTGTACGACGGCATGATGCAGAAATGGCAGGCGGTGTACGCCGACCAGCTCGGGCTGGTGGACAGCGGGCTGACGACGTCGATGTGGCAGGCCCCGGGGCTAGCGCGCGCAGCGGCGCCGTAAAAAACGCCGGATGGCGCTGCGCTTATCCGTCCTGGGGTTTTGTAGCCCCGGTAAGCGCAGCGCTACCGGGGAAGTTCTTTGAGATCTATCACAATCATTCGATCCCGCTTTTACCTTTCCGCTGCCGCTGGCTAAATTAGTAACTCATCCGACCACATAACAATAATTTTACACTGGAAGAGACTATGAGCCGCTACCCGTCGTTATTCGTCCCTCTCGATCTGGGGTTCACCACACTCAAAAACCGCGTGTTGATGGGGTCGATGCACACCGGGCTGGAGGAGCATCCGGACGGGGCCGAGCGTCTGGCAGCCTTCTATGCCGAGCGCGCCCGCCACGGGGTGGCGCTGATTGTCACCGGCGGCGTGGCTCCTGCGCCTTCCGGCGTGGGCATGGAGGGCGGCGCGGTCCTGAACGATGCGTCACAGCTGCCGCACCACCGCATTGTGACTGACGCGGTACACCGCGAGGGCGGTAAAATCGCCCTGCAAATCCTGCACACCGGACGCTACAGCTATCAGCCGAACCTGGTCGCGCCGTCGGCTCTTCAGGCACCGATTAACCGTTTTAAACCTCACGCCCTCACCCACGACGAGATCCTGGCATTGATTGACGACTTCGCCCGCTGCGCGGCGCTGGCCCGCGAGGCGGGCTACGACGGCGTTGAGGTGATGGGTTCAGAAGGCTACCTGATCAATGAGTTCCTCGCCGCCCGCACCAACCAGCGCGACGACGAATGGGGCGGCGACTATGCCCGCCGGATGCGCTTTGCCGTGGAGGTGGTGCGCGCGGTGCGCGAACGTGCGGGCGCGGACTTTATTATCGTCTTCCGCCTGTCGATGCTCGACCTGGTGGAAGGCGGCGGGACGTTCGACGAAACCGTGCAGCTGGCGCAGGCGATTGAAGCCGCAGGCGCCACGATTATCAACACCGGGATTGGCTGGCACGAGGCGCGCATCCCGACCATCGCTACGCCGGTGCCGCGCGCGGCGTTCAGCTGGGTAACGCGGAAGCTGAAAGGCAAAGTGTCTGTTCCGCTGGTCACCACCAACCGCATTAACGATCCGCAGGTGGCGGACGATGTGATCTCACGCGGCGACGCCGATATGGTGTCGATGGCGCGCCCGTTCCTGGCGGATGCCGAGCTGCTGTCCAAAGCGCAAAGCGGCCGTGCGGACGAGATCAACACCTGCATCGGCTGTAACCAGGCCTGCCTGGATCAGATCTTCGTCGGCAAGGTCACCTCCTGTCTCGTCAACCCGCGCGCCTGCCACGAAACCAAAATGCCGGTCGTTCCGGCGGTGAATAAAAAACGCCTGGCCGTGGTGGGCGCAGGCCCGGCGGGGCTGGCGTTTGCGGTAAATGCCGCCTCGCGCGGGCACAGCGTGACGCTGTTTGATGCGCTGGCGGAGATTGGCGGGCAGTTTAATATCGCCAAGCAGATCCCCGGCAAAGAGGAGTTCTATGAAACCCTGCGCTACTACCGCCGGATGATCGAGCTGACGGGCATCGAACTGCGGCTTAACCAGTTTGTCAGCGCGGCGGATCTGATCGATTTCGATGAGGTGATCCTGGCGAGCGGGATCGTACCGCGCCTGCCGGCGATCGAGGGTATCGATCATCCGAAGGTGTTGAGCTATCTGGATGTATTGCGAGACAAAACGCCGGTTGGCGAGAAGGTGGCGATTATCGGCTGCGGCGGGATCGGCTTTGATACCGCCATGTACTTAAGCCAGCCGGGCGAGGCCACCAGCCAGAACATTGCCGAGTTTTGCGTGGAATGGGGTATCGACACCAGCCTGAACCAGTCTGGCGGATTACGCCCGGAAGGGCCGCAGCTGCCGAAAAGCCCGCGCCAGATCGTGATGCTGCAGCGCAAAGCCAGCAAGCCGGGCGAAGGGCTGGGCAAAACCACGGGCTGGATCCACCGCGCCACCCTGCTCTCACGCGGGGTGAAGATGATCCCGGCGGTGAGCTACCAGAAGATCGACGACGAGGGTCTGCACGTCACGATCGGCGGCGAGCCGCAGCTGCTGCGCGTGGATCACGTCATTTTATGTGCCGGGCAGGAGCCGAAGCGCGATCTGGCGGATCCGCTGCGCGAAGCCGGTAAAACGGTGCATTTGATCGGCGGGTGCGACGTGGCGATGGAGCTGGACGCGCGGCGGGCAATTGCGCAGGGGACGAAGTTGGCTCTGGAGATCTAGAACATTGCCCGGTGGCGCTGCGCTTACCGGGCCTACGGGTTCGAGGCCGTTGTAGGCCCGGTAAGCGCAGCGCCACCGGGCATCAGGCCGCACATACCCAATCTTACCGACGACGCCCCAGCTTCACCGCCTTCAGCACCACGAACTTGTTATTGGTCGCAATGGTGACGCAGTTGCCGAAAATCTTCTTCAGCTTGTGGAAGTAGTCCAGGTGACGGTTCGCCACGATGTACAGCTCGCCGTTGATTTTCAGGCAGCGGCGCGCGTGGTGGAACATCTCCCACGCGACGTTATCCGTCAGGGCGTGCTTCTGGTGGAACGGCGGGTTGCAGAACACCGCGTTGAAGCGGAACGGCTCTACGCCAGACAGCGCGTTGTTGATCATAAACTCGCAGCGGTCCAGCGCTTCCGGCATGTTGGTTTCCACGTTCAGACGGCTGGAGGCCACCGCCATTGGCGACTCGTCGCTGAACACCACGCTGGCGTCCGGGTTCTTCGCCAGCAGCGTCAGGCCAATCACGCCGTTACCACAGCCCAGATCGACAATCTCACCTTCCAGATTTTCCGGCAGATGTTCCATAAAGAAACGCGCCCCGATATCCAGCCCGGTTCGGGAGAAGACGTTCGCATGGTTGTGGATGGTCCAGTCGGTGCCTTCCAGCTTCCAGCTCAGGGTCTCTGGCGCGTCGGCCAGCTCCGGTGCGCTGAAGGTGCAGTTGATCAGGCGCGCTTTTTTCCAGGCCAGCGTGGTGGTGGTCGGGCCGAGGACTTTCTCGAACAGCTCCAGCGTCGAGGTGTGAATATCGCGCGCTTTGGCACCCGCGATGATGCGCGTTTCCGGCGTCACCACTTTACGCAGCGCGCGAAGCTGCTGCTCCAGCAGCGCCATGGTTTTTGGCACTTTGATCAGCACCACGCCCGGCGCCTGCGGGTAGTCCGCGGTGCTGTCGAGGAACTTCACGCTGGACTCTTCGAGGTCGTTATGGCGCAGGTTTTCACGCGTCGCCAGCTCGCTCAGGTAGGAATCGCCGATGCTGTAAGGCGTGTGCTCCGCCAGGGCGCAGCCCAGCGCGCCAAAGGCGTCATTCAGGATCAAAACCGGGCCGCGGATTTCAGTCTCATCCAACTGCTGCAGCAGATATTCATCCGCCGCTTCCCACGCCATGAGCGGGTTAACGTCGTCCGTTTCCGGGAAACGTTTAAGGTTGAGTGAACGGAAACCGTTGTCTAAGTGGCTCATCGGCCCTCCTGAATGGTAAAATTTGGCGTATCCCTGAAAAGGGTGCGTGAGTATACCCGTTTTATTGTCGATTTGGGGCGTTGATGAACCAACTTACTTATCTCCAGGGCTATCCGGAGCATTTACTGACTCAGGTTCGCAGCCTGATTGCCGAGCAAAAGCTCGGCGCGGTGCTGGAAAAACGCTATCCCGGCACGCACGATTTCGCGACCGATAAGGCCCTCTGGCAGTATACGCAGGATCTGAAAAGCCGGTATCTGAAGAGCGCGCCGCCGATCAACAAGGTGATGTACGACAACAAGATCCACGTGCTGAAAAACGCGCTCGGCCTGCACACCGCCATCTCCCGCGTGCAGGGCGGCAAGCTGAAGGCGAAGGCCGAAATCCGCGTCGCGACGGTTTTCCGTAACGCGCCGGAAGCCTTTCTGCGGATGATCGTCGTCCATGAGCTGGCGCATCTGAAGGAGAAAGAGCACGACAAAGCCTTCTATTCCCTTTGCTGCCACATGGAGCCGCAGTACCACCAGCTGGAGTTTGATACCCGACTATGGCTTACGCATTTATCGTTAAATGGTAATGCGGAATAGCGCACGCGAATTGTCATGATGACGTGCTACAGTGGCTAAAGGTTCCCCGCTACGGAGTACGTAAACGTTTATGATACGTTTCGCAGTCATTGGTACGAACTGGATCACACGCCAGTTCGTCGACGCCGCCCACGAAACCGGCAAACTTAAACTTACCGCAGTCTATTCCCGCAGCCTTGAGCAGGCGCAGAGTTTTGCTAACGACTACCTCGTTGAGCATCTCTTCACTTCGCTTGATGACATGGCGCAAAGCGACGCCATTGACGCGGTGTATATCGCCAGCCCTAACTCCCTGCACTTCCCGCAGACAAAGCTGTTCCTCAGCCACAAAAAGCATGTGATTTGCGAGAAGCCGCTGGCGTCAAATATCCAGGAAGTGGAAGCGGCCATTGCGCTTGCCCGCGAAAACCAGGTGGTGCTGTTCGAAGCGTTCAAAACCTCCAGCCTGCCGAATTTCCTGCTGCTGCAGCAGTCCCTGCCGAAAATTGGCAAAGTGCGTAAAGCCTTTATCAACTACTGCCAGTACTCGTCGCGCTACCAGCGCTATCTGGACGGCGAAAACCCGAACACCTTTAACCCGGCCTTCTCTAATGGCTCGATTATGGATATCGGCTTCTACTGCCTGGCCTCCGCCGTGGCGCTGTGGGGCGAGCCGCATGGCGTGACGGCCACCGCCAGCCTGCTGGAGAGCGGCGTGGATGCGCACGGTTTAGCGGTTCTGGACTACGGTGATTTTAGCGTCACGCTGCAGCACTCCAAGGTGAGCGATTCCGTGCTGCCGAGCGAAATTCAGGGCGAAGCGGGCTCGCTGGTTATCGAGAAGATCTCCGAGTGCCAGAAAGTGAGCTTTGTGCCGCGCGGCGGCAAAGCGCAGGAGCTGACGCAGCCTCAGCATATTAACACTATGCTCTATGAGGCAGAGGTCTTCGCCCGTCTGGTGGAAGACAACGAAGTGAATCACCCTGGCCTCGCGGTAAGCCGCACCACGGCGAAGCTGCAAACGGAGATCCGCCGCCAGACCGGCGTGGTGTTCCCGGCAGACGGCGTCAGCGCGGAAGCGATCGCGTAAAGCTGTGTAATGAAACGGCGCAGACCATTGACGAAACCAATGGTCTGACATATTTTGTTACCTGCAAAGGGGAGTAACTTCTTCGTCGGTGGATCGTCATTACGATGTGTTAAACGCGCATCCGGTCGCCGGGCAACCCTCGTGGTTGTAAGTGAGACCTTGCCGGAAGGCGAGGTCTATGCATAAAAAGCTAACGGCTATCGTCTTCTGACCATGGCCGTTTTTGTTTTTTATGTGTAAGGAAAATAGTATGCATTCTGTCGGCACTCCAATGTTGTGGGGCGGATTCGCGGTTGTCGTGCTCATCATGCTGGCGATCGACCTCTTTTTGCAGGGGCGTCGCGGCGCACACGGCATGAGCATCAAACAGGCTGCGGCCTGGTCTCTGGTGTGGGTCACCCTCTCCCTGCTGTTCTGTGCCGCCTTCTGGTGGTATCTGGCCTCGACCGAAGGCCGCGCGGTGGCCGATCCTCAGGCGCTCGCCTTCCTCACCGGTTATCTGATTGAAAAAGCCCTGGCGGTTGATAACGTCTTCGTCTGGCTGATGCTGTTCAGCTACTTTGCCGTGCCTGCTGCCCTGCAGCGCCGCGTGCTGGTTTACGGCGTGCTGGGTGCCATTGTTCTGCGTACCATTATGATCTTCGCCGGCAGCTGGCTGATTACCCAGTTCGAATGGCTGCTGTACGTCTTTGGCGCGTTCCTGCTGTTCACCGGGGTCAAAATGGCGCTGGCGAAAGAGGATGGCTCCGCGATTGGCGATCGCCCGCTGGTGAAGTGGATCCGTGGGCATCTGCGCATGACCGACAAGATTGAGAGCGAGCACTTCTTCGTGCGCAAGAACGGCCTGCTGTTTGCCACCCCGCTGCTGCTGGTGCTGATTCTGGTTGAGCTGAGCGACGTGATTTTCGCGGTGGACAGCATTCCGGCAATCTTCGCGGTGACCACCGACCCGTTCATCGTCCTGACGTCTAACCTGTTCGCCATCCTAGGCCTGCGTGCGATGTACTTCCTGCTGGCAGGCGCGGCGGAGCGCTTCTCGATGCTGAAGTACGGTCTGTCGGTGATCCTGGTGTTTATCGGTATCAAGATGCTGATCGTCGATTTTTACCACATCCCGATCGCCATTTCGCTCGGCGTGGTGTTTGGCATTCTGATCGTGACGCTGATTATCAATACCTGGGTTAACCGCCAGCACGATAAGAAGCAGCAGGTGGAATAACCCCCTCACCAGCCCTCTCCCACAGGGAGAGGGTGAACACACTTTTGTAACTCAACAGTTAAAAAATATGATGCGACACGTAAAATCCAGCATTTTACGCTTCCGCCTTTCGCTGCTTTCCCTGATACTCAACCAGGCAAACAAATACTTACATCCTGACATAAATGTGACTTAGAGCACATGCAGGATGGAACGCAATTTCATTCAGGAATAACGTATGAGCACACAATCAAGCGGTCTGTTCGCGCGCCTGGCGCAGGGCAGCCTCGTAAAACAAATTCTGGTCGGGTTGGTACTGGGTATTCTGCTGGCGATGGTGTCAAAACCTGCTGCGGAAGCGACGGGACTGCTCGGCACCCTTTTCGTTGGCGCGCTGAAGGCCGTCGCACCGGTACTGGTTCTGATGCTGGTCATGGCGTCGATTGCCAACCACCAGCACGGACAAAAAACCAACATTCGCCCTATTCTGTTCCTGTATCTGCTGGGAACCTTCTCTGCGGCCTTAACGGCCGTGGTGTTCAGCTTCCTGTTCCCGTCCACGCTGCACCTGACCAGCGCGGCCGGCGATATCACGCCGCCATCCGGCATTGTCGAAGTGCTTCGCGGCCTGCTGATGAGCATGGTTTCTAACCCCATCACCGCGCTGATGAATGCGAACTACATCGGCATTCTGGTCTGGGCAATTGGACTCGGCTTCGCGCTGCGTCACGGTAACGACACCACCAAAAACCTGGTGAACGATATGTCGAACGCCGTCACCTTTATGGTGAAGCTGGTGATTCGCTTTGCGCCTATCGGGATCTTTGGTCTGGTTTCTTCGACGCTTGCAACCACCGGTTTCGACGCGCTGTGGGGCTACGCGCAGCTGCTGGTTGTGCTGGTCGGCTGTATGCTGCTGGTGGCGCTGGTGATCAACCCTCTGCTGGTGTTCTGGCAGATCCGCCGCAACCCGTATCCGCTGGTGCTGACCTGCCTGCGCGAGAGCGGCGTATATGCTTTCTTCACGCGCAGCTCTGCGGCGAACATTCCGGTTAACATGGCGCTGGCGGAGAAGCTGAACCTGGACCGCGATACCTACTCTGTGTCGATCCCGCTGGGCGCAACCGTGAACATGGCGGGCGCGGCGATCACCATCACCGTGCTGACCCTGGCGGCAGTGCATACGCTGGGCATCCCTGTGGATCTGCCAACCGCGCTGCTGCTGAGCGTGGTGGCGTCGCTGTGTGCCTGTGGTGCATCCGGCGTGGCGGGCGGTTCGCTGCTGCTGATCCCGCTGGCCTGTAATATGTTCGGCATCCCCAACGAGATTGCGATGCAGGTTGTGGCCGTCGGCTTTATCATCGGCGTGCTGCAGGACTCCTGCGAAACCGCGCTGAACTCCTCTACCGACGTGCTGTTTACCGCAGCGGCCTGTCAGGCGGAAGACGCGCGTTTAGCGAAGAACGCACTTCGCGGTTAAAACAAAAGCCCGGTGGCGGCTACGCCTTACCGGGCCTACAGGGTGAACGCAAAACGGCAACCAACGGTTGCCGTTTTTAGTGTTTGTACCCTCTCCCCGTGGGAGAGGGCCAGGGTGAGGGCATCGGGCCGCACCGATTAAAGCGTCACACCGCTCTTAAAAATCGCCAGCTCGCGGAAATCGTTCTTCTCGTTGCAGGTCTGCCTACCGTTAGCAAATTCCACGATAGCGTCCACGAACTCCGTCAGCAGCTGCGGCATGGCTTTGCCGTGGATCAGCTGGCCCGCATCAAAGTCGATCCAATGCTTTTTCTTCGCCGCCAGCTCGCTGTTGGTGGCGATTTTCACCGTCGGCACAAAACCGCCGTACGGCGTACCGCGTCCGGTGCTGAACAGCACCATATGGCAGCCGGCACCCGCCAGCGCGCTGGTGGCGACCGCATCGTTGCCCGGTGCGCTCAGCAGGTTCAGACCGTGCGTTTTCAGGCGCTCGCCGTAGCGCAGCACGTCCACCACCTGGCTCGCGCCCGCTTTCTGAGTGCAGCCGAGGGATTTCTCTTCCAGCGTGGTGATCCCGCCCGCCTTGTTGCCCGGCGACGGGTTCTCGTAAATCGGCTGATTGTGGGCGATGAAGTACTGTTTGAAGTCGTTCACCATGGTGACGGTTTTCTCAAACGTCTCTTCGTCGCGGCAGTGGCTCATCAGAATACGCTCCGCGCCAAACATTTCCGGCACTTCGGTCAGTACCGTCGTGCCGCCGTTGGCAATCACGTAGTCCGAGAAGCGGCCCAGCATTGGGTTAGCGGTGATCCCGGACAGGCCATCAGACCCGCCGCACTCCAGCCCAAACTTCAGCTCGCTCAGCTTGCCCGGCTCGCGCCTGTCGTGGCGCATCACGTCATACAACTGATGAAGCTGCTCAACGCCCGCTTCCACTTCGTCATCCTGGTGCTGACACACCATAAAATGCACGCGCTCAGGATCGAACTCGCCCAGCGTGTCGCGGAAGGCGTCCACTTGGTTGTTCTCGCAGCCCAGACCAATCACCAGCACCGCGCCAGCGTTCGGGTGACGCACCATGTTTTGCAGCATGGTGCGGGTGTTGATGTGGTCGTCGCCGAGCTGCGAGCAGCCGTAGGTGTGGCTGAACAAATGCACGCCGTCAGTGCCTTCGGCATCGTTGGTCTCTTTCAGGAAGCGCGTCTGGATCTGACGCGCAATCCCGTTCACGCAGCCGACGGTCGGGAGGATCCACAGCTCGTTGCGGATCCCCACCTCGCCGCTGGCGCGACGGTAGATCTGCACCTCACGATCTGCCGCCTGCCCGGCTTCCGCCTGGAAATCAGGTTGATAGCTGTACTCGTCCAGATCGCTCAGATTGGTGCGGGTATTGTGGGAGTGAATATATTCACCCGGCGCAATATCCGCCAGCGCATGACCGATGGGCAAACCGTACTTCACCACGTTCTCCCCTTTCGCAATGGGGATCAGGGCAAATTTGTGTCCACGCCCAATAGCCTGGCGCAATGTGACCGACTGACCGTCGAACGTAACGTGCGTTCCTTCGGTCAAATCTGCCAGCGCGACGGCCACGTTATCCAGCGAATGGATTTTGATGTATTGCATATCAACCTCAAACGGCCTTAGTTCAGTTCAATGGCGAAGTAGTCACGCGCATTGTTAAAGCAGATGTTTTTCACCATTTCGCCCAGCAGCTCGATATCCGCTGGCGCTTCGCCCGCATGCACCCAGCGGCCAATCATCTGGCACAGAATGCGGCGGAAGTACTCATGGCGCGTATAGGACAAGAAGCTGCGGCTGTCGGTCAGCATGCCGACAAAGCGGCTCAGCAGGCCCAGCTGCGCCAGCTGCGTCATCTGACGCTCCATGCCGTCCTTCTGATCGTTGAACCACCAGCCGGAACCGAACTGCATCTTGCCCGGCATCCCTTCGCCCTGGAAGTTGCCGACCATGGTACCCAGCACTTCGTTGTCGCGTGGGTTCAGGCAGTACAGGATGGTTTTTGGCAGCAGGTTTTGTTCGTTCTGTTTGCTCAGCAGTTTGGACAGCTCTTCCGCCAGCGGACGGTCGTTGATGGAGTCAAAACCCACGTCAGCACCGATCAGTTTGAACTGGCGCTGGTTGTTATTGCGCAGCGCGCCGATATGGTACTGCTGTACCCAGCCGCGACGCGCGTATTCCGCACCGAGGAATACCAGCACCGCCGTTTTAAACTGCGCCACTTCGTTCTCGCTCAAGCCTTCGCCGGAGAGACGACGCGCAAGGATGCTGTCCAGCTCAGCTTCGTTTGATTCCGCAAACAGCACCACGTCCAGCGCGTGGTCAGACACTTTACAGCCGTGCGCAGCAAAGTGATCCAGGCGTTTAGTCAGCGCGGTTTGCAGGTCAGCGAAACGACGGATGTCGGTATCCGACGCTTCCGCCAGCTTCGCCATGTAGTCGGTGAAGGTGGCCTGCTCAATGTTGAAGGCTTTGTCCGGGCGCCAGCTTGGCAGCACTTTGATATCAAAAGAGGTGTCTTTGGCGACAACGGCATGATGTTCCAGGGAGTCAATCGGATCGTCGGTGGTGCCCACCATCTTCACGTTCATCTGCTTCATGATGCCGCGCGCGGAGAAGTTATCCTGCGCCAGCAGCGCGTTGCAGCGATCCCAGATTTCATCGGCGGTCGTTGGGGAGAGCAGTTTGCCGGTGATGCCAAACGGACGGCGGAGCTCAAGATGCGTCCAGTGGTAGAGCGGGTTGCCGATGGTGTGCGGAACGGTCGCCGCCCAGGCGTCAAACTTCTCGCGGTCGGTCGCATCGCCGGTACACAGGCGCTCGGCGACGCCGTTGGTGCGCATGGCGCGCCATTTGTAGTGGTCACCCTTCAGCCAGATGTCATACAGGTTTTTGAAACGGTAATTTTCGGCAACCTGCTGCGGCGGTAAATGGCAGTGGTAGTCGAAAATCGGCTGGTCTTTTGCGTAGTCATGGTACAGGCGGCGAGCAAATTCGGTATCTAACAGAAAATCTTCGGTCATAAACGGCGTCATTATCGTCTTCCTCATTACGGGAGCGTCAGAAAGCGTATGTTCATATGCTGCAAAGTTATCACACCAATTTCCACCCACCGAAGCTTTTTTCGTGAGTGAGATCAATAAACGTCAACAAATAAATTACCCTCAATGGAGTAAACCCTTCTGCAGCCCCCGCCGTTACTGGCTTTGCGCGCAACGGATAATGCCCCCACAAAGAATCATACATTTGTGATGTCACTCACCTTTTAAAGTTGTATGACAAGTTATCTTTTCGCCGTCGCAAACTATAAGCCGACGGAATGCATTACCGGTGTGAGAGACATCGGGTTTAGCGGTACGGATACCGACTTATGCACGCTTACTTATGGCAAGGTTCGGGCCGTTCCGGGACATGCTCCCGGCTACGCCCCTCCCGTTACACAACTGCTCCCGGAAACGGTCGAGAGGTTGCCGTGCTCTGGCGCGGAAATAACATAACGATGAGGTTTTAGATGCGTAAAATTAAAGGGTTACGTTGGTATATGATCGCACTGGTGACGTTAGGCACCGTGCTGGGCTACCTGACGCGTAACACCGTGGCAGCGGCAGCGCCAACGTTGATGGAAGAGCTGCATATCTCCACGCAGCAATACTCCTACATCATTGCCGCCTATTCCGCGGCTTATACCATCATGCAGCCTGTTGCGGGCTATGTGCTGGACATTCTCGGTACCAAAATCGGTTATGCCTTCTTCGCCATCGCCTGGGCGGTGTTCTGCGGTGCAACCGCGCTGGCAGGCAGCTGGGGTGGACTGGCGCTGGCTCGCGGTGCGGTCGGTGCGGCTGAAGCCGCAATGATCCCAGCGGGCCTGAAGGCCAGCTCCGAGTGGTTCCCGGCAAAAGAGCGCTCCATTGCGGTCGGCTACTTCAACGTAGGCTCGTCCATCGGGGCAATGATTGCGCCGCCGCTGGTGGTGTGGGCTATCGTGATGCACAGCTGGCAGATGGCGTTCATCATCTCTGGCGTGCTGAGCTTTGCCTGGGCGATGGCGTGGCTGATTTTCTACAAACACCCGCGCGATCAGAAAAAGCTCTCCGAAGAAGAACGCGAATACATCATTGGCGGTCAGGAAGCGCAGCATCAGACCAACAACGGCAAAAAAATGACCGTCTGGCAGATCCTGGGCACCCGTCAGTTCTGGGGTATCGCCCTGCCGCGTTTCCTGGCTGAACCGGCCTGGGGTACCTTTAACGCGTGGATCCCCCTGTTCATGTTTAAAGTCTACGGCTTTAACCTGAAAGAGATCGCGATGTTCGCCTGGATGCCAATGCTGTTCGCTGACCTGGGCTGTATCGTGGGCGGCTACCTGCCACCGCTGTTCCAGCGCTGGTTTGGGGTGAACCTGATTGTTTCCCGTAAGTTGGTCGTCACCATGGGCGCGCTGCTGATGATTGGCCCGGGCATGATCGGCCTGTTCACCAGCCCGTACGTCGCCATTGCCCTGCTGTGCATCGGTGGCTTTGCGCACCAGTCCCTGTCCGGCGCGCTGATTACGCTCTCGTCTGACGTCTTTGGTCGTAACGAAGTGGCAACCGCCAACGGCCTGACCGGCATGGCCGCCTGGACCGCGAGCACCATGTTTGCACTGGTGGTCGGCGCGCTGGCGGATACCATCGGCTTCAGCCCGCTGTTCGCGGTGCTGGCGATCTTCGACCTGATGGGTGCGGTGGTTATCTGGACGGTGCTGAAAAGCAAATCGGCAGAGGAGCTGGCGAAAGAGTCCCTCGGAGGACCGGCGACGCAGAGTTAGCATTGCTGTGCCGGGAGCCGGGTGGCGGCTTCGCCTGACCCGGCCTACAAAATCCAATAAAACCGTAGGCCGGGTAAGCGCAGCGCCACCCGGCATTTAAAGGCCGCACAGTAGCGGCTTTTTTAATGGCGAAATCTGGAGAGTGGCACGCAAAAGTGGTATAACAAATCATCTGCCGTACCCTGCCTGGAGCGCATATGGAAATCACCGAACCACGTCGTTTATATCAACAACTTGCTGCCGAGCTAAAAGATCGCATCGAGCAAGGGGTCTATCTTGTCGGTGATAAACTTCCCGCCGAGCGCTTTATCGCGGATGAAAAAAGCGTGAGCCGCACCGTGGTGCGTGAAGCGATTATCATGCTGGAAGTGGAAGGCTACGTTGAGGTACGCAAAGGCTCCGGCATTCACGTGATTTCTAATCTGCCGAAACACTCTCCCGTCGCGGACGAAAGTCTGGAATTTGCCAGCTATGGCCCGTTTGAGCTGCTCCAGGCTCGACAGCTGATCGAAAGCAACATTGCTGAGTTTGCGGCGACGCAGGTGACCAAGCAGGACATCATGAAGCTGATGGAGATCCAGGAGAACGCCCGTAAGGAAAAATGTTTCCGCGATTCAGAGTGGGATCTTCAGTTCCACGTTCAGGTCGCCCTGGCAACCCAAAATACGGCGCTGGCGGCAATCGTAGAAAAAATGTGGACTCAGCGCGTTCACAACCCGTACTGGAAAAAACTGCACGACCATATCGATTCCCGTACCGTCGACAACTGGTGTGACGATCACGACCAAATCCTTAAGGCGCTGATTCGTAAAGATCCGCATGCCGCCAAGCTGGCGATGTGGCAGCACCTGGAAAACACCAAGCAGATGCTGTTCAATGAAACCAGCGATGACTTCGAATTCAACGCCGACCGCTATCTTTTTGCCGATAATCCCGTTGTTCATCTCGATACAGCATCCAGTGCCGCAAAATAGATGACCTTTCTGCTGGCAGGCGCTACGTTGCGCCTTCCGGCTTACATGGGTAAGCAAAACATATATAGTGTCAGCCTTTGTAAATCCCCTCGCTCACTTCCTGGGCTTACGCCAAAATCAACTCACCCCTGCAAATTCTGTGACGCAGAACGTTGGGCTTTGTTACAATTGGATTCAATTCCTTATTTTGTAAGTTAGTGCTTGCTAACCAGCCAATTAACAGGGAACAGTGTTGGCCACACCGCAATGTGTCCGCGAGCGACCATAATGAAATCACAACAATGTCGCCGTGCTGTTTGTCCCGGATAACAAGCGTGACGTTAACCGATTTCCAGGAACACTGAATGGAACTTTTGACCCAACTACTGCATGCCCTCTGGGCGCAGGATTTTGAAACGCTGGCCAACCCTTCCATGATTGGCATGCTCTATTTCGTCTTGTTTATGATCCTGTTCCTTGAGAACGGTTTGCTGCCTGCTGCCTTCCTGCCCGGTGATAGTTTGCTGGTGCTTGTCGGCGTGCTGTGTGCCAAAGGGGCGATGGCGTTTCCACACACCATTTTATTACTCACCGTTGCGGCCAGCCTCGGCTGCTGGGTGAGCTATATCCAGGGAAGATGGCTGGGCAATACCCGGATCGTCCAGAACTGGCTCTCTCATCTGCCCGCGCATTATCACCAGCGGGCGCACCACCTGTTCCATAAGCACGGGCTTTCCGCGCTGCTGATTGGCCGCTTTATCGCCTTTGTTCGCACCCTGCTGCCCACCATTGCCGGCCTGTCGGGGTTGAGCAGCGCGCGCTTCCAGTTCTTTAACTGGATGAGCGGCCTGCTCTGGGTACTTATTCTGACGACGCTGGGCTATGCACTGGGTAAAACGCCGGTCTTTATGAAATATGAAGACCAGCTGATGTCCTGCCTGATGCTGCTGCCCGTGGTTCTGCTGGTCTTCGGCCTGATTGGCTCACTGGTTGTCCTGTGGAAAAAGAAATACGGAGCCAGAGGCTGACGATGGTTATCTCACCGCTCGCTCTGCGCCGTTTTGCCTTTGCCATGTTTACACTGGTGGTGCTCAGCGCCCTGCTGCTGGCATGGAGCGCGCTTTCGCATCAGGAATCGACGCTGGCCATCCGTCCGGTAAACCAGGGCGCCAGCGTGCCTGACGGTTTTTCCGTCTGGCATCATCTGGATGCGAACGGGATCCGCTTTAAGAGCATCACCCCGCAGGACGATGTTTTACTGATCAAGTTTGATTCCCGTGCGCAAAGTGCCGCCGCGAAAGTGGTTCTCGACCGTACGCTGCCGCACGGGTATATCATTGCTCAGCAGGAAGATGAGAGCCAGCCTGCAGCCTGGCTCTCATTGATTCGCGATACGTCGCATCGGTTTGGATAACTTCCAGGATTCCGAATCTTTTCACTCACTTTGGTGAATCCCCCGTTTACTTACTATGCTTAAGTACGCGGAGCACCCCTCGATGTACTCCGCATAACTTTGGATAGCGGCTTATGCCGCCACACAATGGAAGGTTTCGATAATGAAATTCCGCATTACTCTGGCTCTGGCCCTTTTTTCTTTAAGCACAGCATCCTTCGCAAACTCTCTCTGTCAGGAGAAAGAACAGGATATTCAGCGTGAGATCGGTTATGCCCAAAAGCATAACAATCAGCACCGTGTTGATGGTCTTAAAAAAGCGCTGAGCGAAGTGAAAGCGAACTGTTCAGACAGCAAGCTTCGTGCCGACCACCAGAAGAAAATCGCTGAACAGAAGGACGAGATAGCCGAGCGCCGTCGCGACCTGCAGGAAGCGAAAGAGAAAGGGGATGCGGAAAAAATTGCTAAGCGCGAGAAGAAGTTGAAAGAAGCGCAGGATGATCTGAAAGCGCTGGAAGCTCGCGATTATTGAGTTAACGGAAATCTCAACAGGAGAGAGAATCATGTCAAAAGATACGACGTCTGAACATCTGCGCGCTGAACTGAAATCCCTGGCCGATACCCTTGAAGAGGTGCTGAACTCCTCTGCTGACAAGTCAAAAGAAGAGGTCAGCAAACTGCGCAGCAAGGCGGAGCAGGCGCTGAAAGAGAGCCGCTATCGCCTGGGTGAAACCGGTGATGCACTGGCGAAACAGACCCGCGAAGCGGCTGCACGCGCCGACGAATATGTACGTGATAATCCATGGACGGGTGTAGGGATTGGTGCCGCAGTGGGTGTGGTACTGGGTGTCCTTCTGACGCGTCGTTGATATGGAAGATCCTCGTCACGCACAAGGGCCTGCTAACAACGTCCTCGGCATCGGCCAGCGTATTTTAACGACGCTGGTCGGGATTGCCGAAACGCGCGTCCGGCTGGCAGTGGTCGAGCTGGAGGAGGAGAAAGCAAACCTCTTCCAGATGCTGCTGATGCTCGGGCTGACTATGCTCTTCGCCGCGTTTGGTCTGATGAGCCTGATGGTGCTAATCATCTGGGCCATTGATCCGCAGTATCGTCTTAACGCGATGATTGCCACCACCGTCGTTCTGCTGGTCGCCGCGTTGATAGGCGGTATCTGGACGCTGCGTAAAGCGCGCAAGTCCACTTTCCTGCGCCATACGCGTCAGGAGCTGGCGAACGATCGCGCCCTGCTGGAGGATGACTAGCCGTGAGCGGTAAAGCCGAACGTCAAAAGCGAAAAGCGTACCTGCTAAGCCAGATCCAGCAGCAACGGCTGGATCTGTCGGCCAGTCGTCGCGACTGGATTGATGCGACGCGACGGTTTGACCGGGGCTGGAATACCGTCCTGAGCCTGCGTTCATGGGCGCTGGTCGGCAGCAGCGTGATGGCTATCTGGTCCGTTCGTCATCCGAACATGCTGATCCGCTGGGCTCGTCGTGGGTTTGGCGCCTGGAGCGCCTGGCGTCTGGTGAAAGCGACGATCCGTCAGCAGCAATTACGCTAGCCTTCTCGCCGGGTGGCGGCTACGCCTTACCCGGCCTACTTGCAAGCGTAGGCCGGGTAAGCGCAGCCCCATCCGGCAAATTCTCCTCCCCTCTCCCTTACTCAATATCTTTGAATTAGATTGACAGTTTTCCTTGCTAACAATTGCCACCCGCCCCGTTTATGATGCTCTCCATCGACAGCAATACCGCGGTATCTACCCGGAATTGCAGACAAATAAAGTTCAGCCGCTCATGTGGTTTCCTGGAGAGTAAAATGAAAAAATTAGAAGATGTTGGTGTACTGGTCGCGCGTATTCTGATGCCAATTCTGTTCATCGTGGCAGGTTGGGGAAAAATCACCGGTTATGCGGGTACCCAGCAGTATATGGAAGCCATGGGCGTTCCGGGGTTCCTGTTGCCACTGACCATTCTTCTTGAGTTCGGCGGCGGCCTGGCAGTCCTGTTCGGCTTCCTGACCCGTACTACCGCGCTGTTTACCGCAGGCTTCACCGTGCTGACGGCGTTCATCTTCCACAGCAACTTTGCGGAAGGCGTGAACTCTCTGATGTTCATGAAAAACCTGACCATCGCGGGTGGCTTCCTGCTGCTGGCCGTCACTGGCCCGGGCGCATACAGCATCGACCGCGTTCTGAATAAGAAGTGGTAAGCACGCTATACTGAATGAACACAAAGCGAGGAGACATCTCCTCGCTTTTGCTATCTGACGGAGGAGAAAAAATGGGACAACTCGTAGACGGCGTATGGCAGGATGTCTGGTATGACACCAAATCCACCGGAGGTCGCTTCAAGCGCTCTGTTTCGGCCTTCCGTAACTGGCTGACCGCCGACGGCGCGCCAGGCCCGAGCGGCGAAGGCGGCTTCGCGGCTGAGAAAGACCGTTATCATCTTTATGTTTCGCTTGCCTGCCCGTGGGCACACCGCACGCTGATCGTGCGCAAGCTTAAAGGTCTCGAATCCTTGATTCCGGTTTCAGTCGTGAACCCGCTGATGCTGGAAAACGGCTGGACGTTTGACAGTGATTTCCCTGCGGCGACCGGCGACGATCTTTACCACCACGATTTCCTTTACCAGCTCTATCTGCGCGCCGATCCGCACTACACCGGGCGCGTTACCGTGCCGGTGCTGTGGGACAAGAAAAACCAGACGATTGTCAGCAATGAGTCTGCGGAAATCATCCGCATGTTCAATACCGCGTTTGACGCGCACGGCGCCCGTGCCGGAGATTACTATCCGGTTGAGCTGCGTGAGAAAATTGATGAGCTAAACAGCTGGATTTATGACAACGTCAACAACGGTGTCTACAAGGCCGGTTTCGCCACCAGCCAGGAAGCGTATGACGAAGCGGTCGGAAAGGTGTTTGAATCGCTTGAGCGTCTCGAGCAGATCCTGGGCCAGCATCGCTACCTGACGGGCGATCGCCTGACGGAAGCGGACATTCGCCTGTGGACCACGCTGGTTCGCTTTGATCCGGTCTATGTCACCCACTTTAAGTGCGACAAGCACCGCATCAGCGATTACCTGAACCTGTATGGTTTCCTGCGCGACATCTACCAGATGCCGGGTATTGCCGACACGGTCGACTTCGACCATATTCGCACCCACTATTTCCGCAGCCACAAAACCATCAACCCGACGGGCATTATCTCCATTGGTCCGTGGCAGGATCTGGATGAACCTCACGGGCGCGACGTCCGTTTTGGATAAATATTAAGGGCATCAATGGATGCCCTTTTTTAATTCACAATCTCCATCTATCCTTACTTTGATTGCTTAGAAAACAAGTGATTGACCGACTATTGAGGCAAGGAAAAATGGACTGGTATTTAAAAGTACTGCGCAACTACATTGGATTTGGTGGCCGTGCCCGCCGCAAAGAGTATTGGATGTTCGTTCTGGTGAACTTCATCCTCATCATGGTGCTGGGTATTGTAGATAAAATTCTTGGCTGGGAACGCGCTGGCGGTGAAGGCGTACTGACCACCATTTATGGCCTGTTGGTCCTGCTGCCATCATGGGCGGTGCTGTTCCGTCGGCTGCACGACACCGATCGTTCAGCGTGGTGGCTATTGCTGCTGTTGATCCCGATTGTAGGCTGGATCGTGATTTTGATTTTCAACTGCCAGAGCGGGACGCCGGGCGAAAACCGCTTTGGTCCGGATCCGAAGATCGGCGCATAAAAAAAGCCCGGTGGCGCTTCGCTTACCGGGCCTACAAATTACGATTTTATTTATTGTATTGCGTGAAAAGCTTCGGAATTTCGCGTAAACACCATGATTTGGCTTCGCCCATGCTGTCGCGACGCCACGCCATAATGATATCCACCTCGTGGCTATATTCCGGGCTGACAACGCGCAGCCGCCCTTCAGCAATGTCTTTTTCCACAAACGGGTACGGCATGGTCGCCACGCCCAGACCTGCCAGCAGCGCCTGCCGTTTGTCTTCCAGCGAGGTCACCGTCAGACGAGGCTGCTTATCCAGCAGCTGCACCGTCAGCACCGGACGCTCGCGCGCGGTATCCGCCACCGCCACGCCGCGATACTTCACGCGCGTCACCTCTGAAAGCGGCTCCGGCTCCTGGTGAATCGGGTGATTGGGTGCGGCAACGTAGACGTTCATCACGCTGTAAAGCTTGCGCGAGTTGATTTCTGATGAGGAACGGAAGTGCATGTCCGGCGCAATGACGATATCCGCCCTGCCCGTCTCCAGACGTTCCCACGCGCCTGCCAGCACCTCGGTGATGATTGACAGCTGCGTATTGGCCTTCGCCGCCAGGCGGTCCACCAGTGGGAACAGCGCTTCAGTCGGCACCAGTGCTTCCGTCACCAGCGTCAGATGGGTTTCCCAGCCGCGCGCCAGCGCTTCCGCGTCTGTCGTAAGCTTGTCCGCCGCTTCCAGCAGCACGCGGCCGCGCTCCAGCAGCATTCGCCCCACGTTGGTGAATTTTGTTCGATGACCGGAGCGGTCAAACAGCACCACGTCCAGCTCTTCCTCCAGCTTCTGCATGGTGTAGCTTAGCGCAGACGGAACGCGCCCCAGCTCATCTGCCGCCGCCGCAAAACTGCCGCGCCGGTCAATTGCGTCCATGACGCGAAGCGCCTCAAGCGTCAATGCTCTCTCTTTAGCCATCTCGTTCTCATTCAGGAAATTTGAACATACCGGGCAGAATATCTGGCTAACAATGCAGCGTCCATACCTTTACCATTGTTTTAGTGTAAAGAGAGGTCAAGTTTATGATTACGACAAGAACAGCCAAACAGTGCGGACAAGCCGATTTCGGTTGGCTGCAGGCCCGCTACACCTTTTCCTTTGGACACTACTTTGACCCTAAACTCCTCGGTTACGCTTCATTGCGCGTGTTGAACCAGGAAGTGCTCGCCCCGGGCGCCTCTTTCCAGCCGCGTACGTACCCGAAAGTCGATATCCTGAACCTGATCCTGGAAGGCGAGGCAGAATACCGCGACAGCGAGGGCAATCATGTCCAGGCAAAGGCTGGCGAAGCGTTGTTAATTTCCACGCAGCCGGGCATCAGCTACAGCGAGCATAACCTCAGTAAAGACAAAACGCTGACCCGCATGCAGCTGTGGCTGGACGCCTGCCCTGAGCGGGAAAACCCGCTGGTACAGAAGTTAGATTTAACGGGCGATAAGCAGCAGCTGATTGCATCGCCGGACGGCAGTAAAGGGAGTCTGCAGCTGCGTCAGCAGGTGTGGCTGCACCATATCGAGCTGAAGAAAGGTGAACAGGCGAGCTTCCAGCTTCATGGTCCGCGCGCCTATTTGCAGTCTATTCACGGTACGGTGCATGCAGTGACGCACACGGAAGAGAAAGAAGCGCTCACCTGCGGCGACGGGGCGTTTATTCGTGATGAAGCGAATATCACCCTGGTGGCGGATACGCCGCTGCGCGCGCTGCTGATTGATTTGCCGGTTTAAGATAAACACGCCCCCCTCGCTCGATCGGTTCCCTCTCCCTTGAGGGAGAGGGCTGGGGTGAGGGGGAACATACAGCTCTGGTGGTCATTCCGTTCACTTTACGTTCCTTGCTACTTTGTAACGTCATAACCTGTGAACGTGCCAGGGTGGCTCAATCGCCACCACCCTGGCAACCCGGGCTCCCGGCGGTAAATCGCCGCTGCGCGGTACCTTCGGCTAATTCCTTCCGGCTTATCGGGTACGGGCGGAGGTAACATCCCTGTAAAGCCCCGCCCTCTCGGCGCATCCCTGCGCCTCGCCCCGGCCTGCAGGAAACGCCTCAGCGATTTACAGCCGGACCAGGGCATCGCTGTAAGTCATTAATTATCCTGAAACAACATTCATTGCTTCCGGTTAAAAAATTACTGGGGAACCCTCAGCCCAATGGGAGAGGGAAATGCGCTACACCTTACTCGCCATAATCTCAATAATCTGCCGGTCCGTTTCCTGCATTGAGCGGCACGCCAGCGCGCACAGGTTTACGATCGACTGCTCCACATCGTGCGCCACAATCCCCTCGTTGCCCGTTACGGCAGAGTTATCCAGTGTGTTGGTGTGAGAAAATCTTAACCGGAGCAAGGGAGAAAAAATCCCCATGAACTGGAAAAAATAACCAAGACTATCTAAGAATGATGCCCTTTAAAAATCATAGCCACCTTGAAAGAACGAATATTTCGGAATTTATAAAGATGAACTCCCTACTCTCAGCCCTTTGTTTTTTATAGGATGACATTTCAGCAAACAATGCAAAGACTATGGTTATACTATGGACACCGTTGAAGAACTCAATGGAACATACTTTTATAAAGGTGTATGTAACATCTCCGCATCTGAGCTATTTTTTTGGATTTTTCTGGATGCCACCGATGAACAGTTCGGCGGATTAAAGGATGCAGTAATGATGGCCACTATGATTCTTGGTTTACCTATACTTGAAACCAGAACAAAGCCAGAAACGGCTACAATAGGCACATCTGTGGCATCTAAATACCTGCGAGATCTACTGAATGTACAGCTACCACACCGATTACCTACAATTACACTTGCAAGCTTTAAATACAGAAAACCAATGTATACCAAAAATTTAGGTGCGTTCATCGGCCGATGGATACCTGCACTAGGGATAACCATACTTGCTGCAGATGTTGCAATGATAAGTTACAAAACGCTTTCACGATATAATACGATTGCTCACCCAAAAGACCGGATTTGGTGAAGATGAACAGTGAAACTGATGTTTTAAAATTCTTCAGGGACAATTTACCAGAACAAGGAACATTTACGGGCAAGAGAATCCCGCTTGAGATAGATGATGTTTTACAGGATTACACCGATCTGGATGATATCGTATATGCCATTGAGAGATTCGAAAAAGAGTACCTTATTGAAGTTAACACTGAAAATTATTTCCCCTGGACTCAAACCTGGTTTTTCAGAAAATGGTTGACTAAAGAACCGGTTAAGCAAATATCAAAGCCATTAACGGTAAGAATGTTTGCCGAAGCGGTAAAAGCAGGTAAATGGATACACGATTGATTTATAGAAGGAGTTTTTATAATGGCCGTACCTGTTCACATTTGGTTCTATGACGACGGTGGTTCACTCATTAAAGGTTCATGTGATGTTCAGGATCGTGAAGGGAGTGTTGAAATTAGAGGTTTAACCCATAATTTGACTATTCCAACCGATCCACTCTCCGGAAGATTAACCGGAACGAGGAAACATGCTCCTTTCCTGTTCGAGAAGGAAATTGATAGTTCATCTCCCTATCTTTATAAGGCAGTAGCGACAGGGCAAAACCTAAAGAAAGTTGAGATTAGATATTACCGAATTAATGATGCAGGTTGGGAGGTTGAATATTTTAGAACTGAGCTGGAAGGTGTGAAAGTTGTCTCTATCTCCCCTATTGTTAACGATACTCGTAACTGTCCTGGTACCGGCCACCTTGAATCTATTCAATTGCGCTACGAAAAAGCGACCTGGACCTATTGCGACGGGAATATTCAATTCTCTGATGCATGGAATGAACGGGCATCAGCATGAAAGTCAGGAGCATTCCTCACAGAATCCAATTGAAGCGATTCTGTGAGGTTTCATTTTAAATGATTGATTCCTGGATCACTCAGCCAGCGCGTTAGCCATGTCGGTTCTAATCTGCTTACGCTGTTCCGGCGTCAATACCTGGCTGACGTCGAAGTAATATTTCACGCGGTAATAACGGGTCTGCTCTTCAATTTTGCTAAAGGCGGTAAGCTGGCTTTTCACCGTGCTTTCGTCCCATTTACCCGCCTGGAACATGTCGATCAGCGCACCGTCCTTCACGCCCGTCATCGGGATCTTGCTGACATTTTGTTCCAGCTGCTTATGCAGATCTTCAATCTTCTTAACCTGCTCATTGCTGAGCTTCAGATGCTGTACCAGCGGATCCTGCGAGGGAGACGGGGCAGCCTCAACGTTCGCGGCCTGTGCCGTAAAACTGCACACTGCCAGCGAGGCGGCGACCAGCGCAATACGGGTCATTTTCATCATCTTACTGTCCTTACATGCTGTTATAGGGAAAAGCAGGCGTATTGTTTTTCAAGAGCGGATGAATATGTGTGAGTAATTATATAAACAATTTTGTATGTTTAGCGGGCAAAAAAATGCCCCCTGCGTTGAGGGGGCATGAGAACTCGCTTTTAGATAGATTGGGTAAACGTTCGCGAAATCACATCCTGCTGCTGCTCGCGCGTCAGGGCGTTAAAACGTACCGCATAGCCTGACACGCGGATCGTCAGGTTCGGGTAATTCTCGGGATGCGCAATGGCATCGAGGAGCATTTCCCGGTTCATGACGTTGACGTTCAGATGCTGCCCACCCTCAATGGACGCTTCGTGATGGAAGTACCCGTCCAGTAGCCCTACCAGGTTGGTTTTGCGCACCAGCTCGTCCTTGCCCAGCGCCTGCGGCACGATGGAGAAGGTGTAGGAGATCCCGTCTTTGGCATAGGTGAACGGCAGCTTGGCGACCGAGGTCAACGAGGCCACGGCTCCTTTTCTGTCGCGGCCGTGCATCGGGTTCGCGCCAGGCGCAAACGGCGTACCGCCGCGGCGTCCGTCCGGCGTGTTCCCGGTCTTCTGGCCGTAAACCACGTTGGAGGTGATGGTCAGGATCGACTGGGTTGGGACCGCGTTGCGGTAGGTTGGCAGCGCCTGAATTTTCTTCATAAAGCGCTCCACCAGGTCGCAGGCGATGCTGTCCACGCGGTCGTCGTTGTTGCCGTACTGCGGATAATCTCCTTCAATCACGAAATCGACCGCCAGTCCGGTATGGTCGCGCACCGGCTTCACCGTGGCATATTTAATGGCCGACAGGGAATCCGCCGCTACCGACAGCCCGGCAATGCCGCAGGCCATGGTGCGATAGACGTCCCGGTCGTGCAGCGCCATCAGCGAGGCTTCGTAGCTGTACTTATCATGCATGTAGTGAATGAGATTCAGGGCGCTGATGTACTGCACCGCCAGCCAGTCCATAAAGTGATCGAGGCTCGCCATCACGGTGTCGTAATCCAGCACGTCATCCAGCAGCGGCTCGGTTTTCGGGCCGACCTGGATCTTCAGCTTCTCGTCCACCCCGCCGTTGATCGCGTACAGCAGCGTTTTGGCGAGGTTGGCGCGCGCGCCAAAGAACTGCATCTGCTTGCCGATCACCATCGGGCTGACGCAGCAGGCAATGGCGTAGTCGTCGCTGTTGAAGTCCGCACGCATCAGATCGTCGTTCTCATACTGCAGCGAAGAGGTGACGATCGACACCTGCGCGGCGTATTTCTTGAACGCGATCGGCAGTTGTTCAGACCAGAGGATCGTCAGGTTCGGCTCCGGCGCAGGCCCCATGGTGTGCAGGGTATGCAGATAGCGGAAGCTGTTTTTGGTCACCAGCGTGCGCCCGTCCAGCCCCATGCCGCCGATCACTTCCGTCGCCCAGATCGGATCGCCGGAGAAGAGCGTGTCGAACTCCGGCGTGCGCAGGAAGCGCACCATGCGGATCTTCATGATGAAGTGGTCGATCAGCTCCTGCGCCTGGACTTCATTCAGCCTTCCTGCCTGCATGTCGCGTTCAATGTAGATATCGAGGAACGAGGCCGTGCGCCCCAGCGACATCGCCCCACCGTTCTGGGATTTCACCGCGGCAAGGTAGGCAAAATAGACCCACTGCACCGCTTCCTGGGCGTTCATCGCCGGGCGTGAGATATCAAAGCCATAGTTCGCCGCCATCTGCTGGATCTGCAGCAGCGCGCGCTTATGCTCCGCCAGCTCTTCACGCAGGCGGATCGTCGCCTCCAGATCTTCACCGCGCTCCAGCCTGCCCTGCAGATCGGCGAACTGCAGCTCACGCTCGCGCACCAGATATGCGATCCCGTACAGCGCCACGCGACGATAGTCGCCGATGATGCGTCCGCGCCCGTAGCCGTCCGGCAGACCGGTCAGCACGCCGGATTTACGACAGCGCATCATCTCCGGGGAGTAGACGTCAAACACGCCCTGGTTGTGGGTTTTGCGCAGGTCGGTAAACAGGTATTCGAACTGCGGATCCATCTCGCGGCCGTAGGCTTCGAACGAACTGCGGATCATGTTGATCCCGCCGTACGGATGGAGCGCGCGCTTGAGCGGCTTATCGGTTTGCAGACCGACGATCGTCTCCAGATCCTGGTCGATATAGCCTGGCCCGTGCGCGGTAATGGTGGTGGCAATGTTGGTGTCAAAATCCACCGGGGCGTGGGTGGCATTCTCCTGACGAATGCCGACCATTACCTTCTGCCACAGCGCCGTCGTTGCTGGCGTCGCCTGCGCGAGGAAAGCTTCATCGCCTTCATAAGGGGTGTAGTTATGCTGAATAAAATCGCGGACGTTGACGGCGTTTTTCCATTCTTCACCGCGAAACCCGGCCCATGCGTCGCTGTAGGGCGCGACGCCCGTATCGATTGTTACTTTCATGTGTTTCTCGCTTTATCAGGCGTAAGCCGCGGCCGGGGTAACCTTCCCAAGACGGAGGGCGTCCAGCGCGATCATTTTTTCTTCGTTGGTAGGGATAACCGCGCAGGCCACGCGGGACGACTCGGTGGAGATCACGCGCTCACCCGCGCTGCCCGGCAGGGCATTTTTGGCGTCGTCGAGGCGGATGCCGAATACGTTCAGATGTTTCGCCACCAGCGCGCGGACAAGCTTCGAGTTTTCGCCAATGCCGCCGGTAAAGACCACCCCATCCAGGCGGTGCAGCGATGCCGCGTGCCCGGCGATATGTCGCGCAATGCGGTGAACAAAGGTGTGTATTGCCAGCTGTGCCCGCTCATTGCCTTCGTGCCAGGCTTTCTCCAGCGCGCGTAAATCGGAGGAGATCCCGGAGATCCCCAGCAACCCGGACTCTTTATTGACCACGCGCTCCAGATCCTCGAACGACTGCCCGGTCTGCTGGGCAATCCACGCCATCGCGCCGAAGTCCACGTCGCCGCAGCGCGTCCCCATTACCAACCCTTCCAGCGGCGTCATCCCCATCGAGGTATCGACGCTTTCGCCGTTGCGCACCGCGCAGATGGACGCCCCGTTACCGAGATGGGCAATCACCAGGCCGCTGTCATCGGGGGACAGCCCGAGAAGCGTATGCGCCTGCGCGGCCACGTAGCGGTGAGAGGTGCCGTGGAAGCCGTAGCGGCGCACGCCCAGCGCTTCAAAATAGCGGTACGGCAATCCGTACAGATACGCCTGCGGCGGTAGCGTCTGGTGGAAGCTGGTATCAAATACCGCCACCTGCTGCACGCCCGGGAACAGGCGCTCTGCGGCTTCCACGCCGCTCAGGTTGGCGTAGTTATGCAGCGGCGCCAGCGGGGAGACCTGGCGGATCTGCGCGATCACCTCTTCCGTGATCAGGGTTGACTCGCTGAAGAGGTCGCCGCCGTGCGCAATGCGGTGGCCAATTAAGGCCACGCTGCGCATCAGGTTACGCTTCTCCAGCTCCAGGGCGATGGCAGCCAGCGCCCCTTCGTAGTCCTGGTGAGCCAGCCTGGCTGGCTCACCCCCGTTCACGGAAATAAAGGCCTTCTCGGTGTTGATCCCGTCTGCAATGCCCGTCATCAGGGCATCGCAGCTGCTGGCGTCGAGCACCGAAAACTTAACAGAGGACGATCCGCAGTTAATAACCAGTACAACCGGAAACTCAATCATCATGTGACTCCGCTCTTCCTGAGCAATGGGTTAGAACAGTTTGTAAACGATATTCAGAATGGTCAGCAGGCCGACCGCGGTAACGAAGATGTTCTCGGTACGCCCTTTGTATTTCGCCAGCGCCGGTGCTTTGCGGATGGCGTACATCGGCAGCAGGCACAGCAGAGAGGCGATGATTGGTGCACCCATGGCTTCAATAAGGTCCAGAATGTTCGGGTTGGCGTAGGCCACAACCCAGGTGGAGCCCATGATGAACACCATGCTGATGGTGTTCAGTTTGCCAACAGAGACTTTCTTCTTTTCGCCCTTGTAGCCGAACTTAAGGATCAGGCCGTTCAGCCCTTCCAGCGTACCCAGGTAGTGGCCGAAGAAGGATTTGAAGATAGCCACCAGCGCGATGATGGAAGCACCGTATTCCAGTACCGTCGCAAACGTCGATTTGGTTCCGGACATTGACGCAAAGTGGTTCGCCAGGTAGGAGAGCACCGGAATGTTCTGCGCCTTGGCATCCGCCATGTTCTGCGGAGAGAGCGTAAACAGACAGCTAAAGGCGAAGAACATCACCACGGCCACCATCAGCAGGCTGGCGCGACCGATGATTTTGGAACATTTCTGCTCGGTAAACTCTTTACCGAACTCAGGTTCGTACTCTTCGCGCTTGGAGACCACAAACGAGGAGACGATAGGCGAGAAGTTGAAGGAGAAGACCATGATGGAGATACCCAACCACACCGTGACCAGAATGCCGTCATGACCGGTAAAGGCGATATCGCTCAGGTTGACCTGGTCGATCACCGCTGAGTTCCAGTAAGGGATCAGCGACAGGGAAATCAGCACCAGGCTGGCGATAAACGGGAACACCAGGAAGCTCATGACCTTCACCATCAGGTCTTTACCAAACCAGATAACAAAGGCCATCAGCAGGAGCAGGAACAGCGCCACCACGCCGCGGTTCAGCGCAGGCAGCTGGAGCTGGTTTTCCCAGAAGGTCATAAAGGTGTTGGTAATGGTGACGCCGTAAATCCACAGCAGCGGGCATATGGCGAAGAAGTAGAGGAAAGTGATCACCACCCCGCCGGTTTTACCAAAGTGCTCTTCCACCGTTTCGGTGATGTTGCCGGAGACGTTGCTGCCGGACAGACACAAACGCGCCAGCGCGCGGTGGCAGTAAAACGCAATCGGGAACGCGAGAACCAGCATCAGCAGGATAGGGATCAATCCACCAAAGCCTGCGCGAATGGGGAAGAACAGCACGCCTGCGCCAATGGCGGTACCAAACAGACCAAGCGTCCAGGTGGTATCAGACTTACGCCAGGAGGACGTTTTTGTCTGGCCAACGATAATGCTTTCTGTGTTGCTCATAGGTCACCTTTATGCGTCAACGAAGCCGGTAATTTGGGAAACGCGGGAGAGATCGATATTGCCGCCGGAAATAATGCAGACGGTTTTACGACCCTGAATATAGCGATCGAGCTTGCCGCTTAATAACGCGGCACAGGCCAGCGCACCCGCGCCTTCCGTCACCACTTTATTTCGCTGAATAAGCGCGATCATGCTGTCGCGAATGTTGTCTTCGCTGACCAGCACAATGTCATCAACCAGCTCGCGAACAATTTCGAAGGTTAATGTGCCGGGACGAGACACATCGCAGCCGTCCGCTAATGTGCCGGTGACGCGGTGGTTGACGATTTCACCGGCCTGATAAGACGCAGCCATGCCGTGAACATTCTCTGACTGCACGCCGATGATATTAATGGTGGGGTTGATGGATTTAATCGCCGTCGCAATCCCGGCAATTAAACCGCCACCGCCGATAGGCACAATGACGTTATCCACGTCGTATAAATCTTCGAGAATTTCCAGACCGATGGTGCCCTGCCCGGCGATCACTTTGGCATCGTCGTAAGGAGGAATAAAAATACGCCCTTCCATCTCGACGATTTCGCTGACTTTGGCGATGGTGTCGTTGAAGTTTTCACCGTGCAGCACGACTTCTGCGGAGTAGTCGCGGGTAGCGGCAACCTTGGATTTCGGCGCGCCCATCGGCATCACCACTTTACCGTCGATGCCGAGCATGGCGCAGGAGAGGGACACCCCCTGCGCGTGGTTCCCTGCGGAGCAGGCGACAACGCCTTTGCGTTTTTCAGCGTCGGTCAGCGAGCTTAACTTGTTAAACGCGCCGCGGATCTTAAACGAGCCGGTACGCTGCATGTTCTCAAACTTCAGGAATATTTCGCCCTTACAGCGTTCGCTCAGGTAATTCGAACGCGGCATGCCGGTTTTATATATTTTTCCTGCCAGTCGTTTTCTGGCGTCCTGAATATCTTCAATCGTTACCGGGAGATCGTAGGTAATATGCATAATATCCTCGTTATAATAATTCATTCTTTTCAGGCAAAGTCAGGGTATCAGCGCGTTAATATGTTAACGCTCTGGGTGTTTTTAAAATGGGTACTCATTATTCATCGTCGTCTTTCGATATTCATCGACGAATATTGTTTTGCCAGCTCAACTAATACTGACGCCGATTTTTTAATCCTGTAATTTTTTGACCACACGGCGGCATAACGCGCCACGGGTAATTCATCTTCCACTGGCAGCACAATAAACTGGTCAGAACCGAACGGTGCAATCATGTCGCGGGGAATCACCGTCAGATAATCGGCATTCAGGACAAGGTTATAAATGGTGACGACGGAATCGGTCTGGACGATGTTTTCGATGCTGATGTGGTTGTCTTGCAGGGTGGTCAGAAGTTCTTTGTAGTAGCCCATATCGGTTTGCGGCATCACCCACTGCTCGTGCGTGAGCGATGCCAGTGTCGTCGGGCCGGTGCACGTTCGCGTTTTGCTGGCGACCAGCACAAACTCGGACTCAAACAGCGGTTCGACGTGCAGATCCTGCAACAGCATTTCATCACTCAGCGTGCCGATAGCGAAATCCAGACGACCGTCGCGAATGGCCGGAAGGAAAGAGGAGAGCTGGGCTTCATACATCGAGACGCGTGCTTTCGGGAACACTTCCTTGAATTTTTTGATCATCTCAGACAGGAAGGTAAAGCCGATCAGCGACGGGTAGCCAAAGGAGACGTCCATAACGGTGCTGAAACTCAGGCTGTTAATCTCACTCACCATGTTTTTCATTTCGCGGGTGATCGACTCAGAGTACGAGAGCAGAACCTGGCCCGCGGCGGTGAGTTTTACGCCGGTGTTTTTACGCACCATCACTTCCACGCCGAAGTAGGACTCAATATCGCTGATGATTTTGCTGACGGCGGGTTGCGTCAGGCCCAGCTGTCTTGCTGCAGAACCTATGGAGCCACTTTTAATGACTTCCTGAAATACCACGAGGTGCTGTGTTTTCGGTAGAATAATAGTGTTCATAATATTCTGCACTTATTTCCCTATGACGGGGTGAATTCTACTCAATAATGTTTGAAGGGGTATGTGCTGTTACTCACAATTTGCTTTCCAGCCTCCTTCACCCACACTTCAAAAAACCAACAAAACAGATATTTATCAAATGGATACCATATGATAAATACGCTACTACGCTGATATTGATCAACAAAAATAGCGGTAATAAATTTATTTTATGGCGATAACCAGGATAAATTTTACCGTCTGGAAAAAATCAATAAAGACGATATTTCAGGCAATTAAAGGCCAATAAATAACCGCTATTTGTTTGAAACATTCTTTCAATTTATCAAATTTTTCCGACGCGAATTTTCAGGCTGGCGGAAAAGAGTGGAATACGTCACATATTCACGGGAGAAATGTATTTGAATTCAATATATGTATATCAAACGAGAAAAGTTTCGCGATCATTAAGGTAACAATCATAACAAATTATCAATACTGAAAATCGCCTGTTTTTTAGCGTGAAATTTTGTGATGGCGATCGTCTACAGATTCAGGAGCGATACTGAGGGGATAAAAACAGTGAAATGTGCTTAATGTCGCAAATATGAGAATTGATGTCGTTTGTCCGGTGCTGCGCTTACCCGGCCAACAACACCCTGAAAGCAAAAACCCCGCCGAAGCGGGGGTTTTTTAGAAGTTGAAGCTGACCGATAAGGCGACTTCGTTCAACCATACGTCAGGCATTTGCGGCGCTGGGGTTGTCGTGTGTCGCAGACTGTATCTCAGTTTGTGTGACAGATAAAGCTGGTTGGCAGACAAAAGAAAGGCCGGGACTAAGCCCCAGCCATTCCGTTCACGGATAGGGCTTACCCTTCACGAAAGCCGGGCTTGCCGTTGGCTTTGCGCCATTCTTTGACCTGCTGGACAATACCTTCCGGGCTATCGTCCTGCCCGTCTTCAGGGTAATAAATAAGGTCAGAGCCAGCAGGATGTTCTGACAGTTTTTCAAAGAGCCTTACGGCTGCGGCATGCTCTTGTTCAGTTTGGTAGACAGCAGTGTTTGCTGTGCAAATATCGGCAACGAATGCGAGAAACTCTGATTCAGTAAAATCCGACAAATTATTATGTCCCATTATTAGCTGTCCTTCTTCGTGGAGTGAATCTCGATATGACGTTTTGGTGTCACAACACCTAAATTATCAACGTCATAGACGGCGCCGCCTTTACTTATAGGTTTTACATGGTGAAGTTCAAATTTTTCTCGTAAGCCAGCCCGATCAATCTTTTTGACAAACGGAGAGTAACCTTTCCCCGTGGCATCTTGGTTATGAGCATTGAACTGCGACTTAAGTCCTGGGTCTTTGCTCACATCTTCCCAGAATCCTTCCCTGAACCTGTCAAAGTTGGAGAAGGTACACCCACGCAGTTTATCGGCGATCTGAGATGGAATCGGAGAGCCGTCGCCCTGACCTGCATCGGCTAACCATGTGCCTGTAACCTTCTGACCTTTGCCTGTGACTTGCCCCAGATTGTTTCGAATGTAGATATAAATCGGTGGGATATCTGATACCGGAAGGATCAGAATGTAATCCGCAAAATTTTTCTCATCCGGTGCCGGGGTTGTTGTACTGCTGAGCTGTGTTCCATCTGGTAATGGATTAACAAGGATGGTTCCCGGTAGCCGTGGCGGTGTCTGGTTGCCTGTGTTTGATGGTGTGTTAACTCCCGAACTGTCCGGGGTCCAGATGATTGTTACTGGGCTTTCTTCCTCAGTGGTGAAAGTGAACGCCTCATAGCGGCGGTCCCATTCCATCCTACGGACTCGCACCATATCTTTACCCGGTGGCGTGTGATATCCACGCGGTACGGGATTTCCGTTGGTGTCATTCTCCCACGAATAGCGAACACGCGTAGGGGCTTCCCGCATTTGTGCAAGCCGCATACGGTCGATAAAGTCCTGTTCTCCTTCATTGAGCTTACCGGGCATCATGCCTACTAAGAATCCGGCAACGGAGGCACCCACGCCGCCCGCGGCAATTTCCGTACCTCGTACCGCCCATGTCCCATATGTAGCAAATCGCCCGGCAACTTGTTCCAAAATGCCAGCGCCTGCGGTGGCTGTCTGTGCTCTGGTCGCACTGGCAGCGGCTGCGACTGCGGCCTGATATTGTACCTCTTCGTGATTGCCGTTGAGCCACTTATAAAGAGCGCTGCGCTGTTTGGGTTTTGGAATATCTTCCGGGGCTTGTGGTTTTTTCTTTGCCGTCTGTGCGTGCTGTGGGGCATCTGAATCTGTTACAGCGTCAACAGCAGGTGCTGCCCGGAACAGGCCCATCTCTGCAAAATTAGTATGAGGTTCCTGTTGTTTCCCTGCATCTGTATTCCCTGAGCCACGCTCGCGGGATTTAGCGAAGACTGGGACAGGCAGCAGTGTAGCGGGGCTAGTCACTGATGATGAACTTGAGGAAACGATTGTCGGCGGTGTGGTTGCTGTTACTGGTGCCGACGTTTTGGATTCACTGCGCGATTCATAGGTTTGTACGGTTATCTGTGGGATGATTTTTGCATTACAGGGACAACTGCTGAAACTGTCCAGACTGCCAGCAACAAGGCGCCCATCCGTTTTAATCCATCCAATGCCACCGACGATGCGGTAAGTATTGCCATCTTTACCGCATGATACCCGGTCCCCCATTCGGGCAACTGAAGTCCCATTCGTTCTTCTGTTTGGCGCACCTTCCAGTACACGACCGCCGCAAGTGGTAAGGTCGTACATATGAAGGATATATCCCTTAGCCATAATTCCCTCTGTCTAAAGCGCATGAATGCTCGTTTTGATATTTATTATATAAATAACACTCACCCAATGAAATATTACCCCTATAAAAATGAAACATTAATCCATTTTATATATTCAATGAATGAGTTCATTCCTTTTATTCATGCAGCTATACATCGAAGGTTATACTGTAAGGACATTTCTTCGACCTGGTAATTAAGGTCAACATGTAAATACTGTTGGAATAACCCTTCGAAGCGTTCAAAACGCCGCCCTGGATATCACCAGATGAACTGGCGAAGGGCTATCGACCAAAGAGATCCTGAGATATATTAATCAGCGTGAAGCAGATCAATTTTGTCGGTTCTCACATCTGCCACTCGCTCGCTCCTGACACAGGAGTGTGAATAATGCAATGGCGCGCTTTTTCAGGAGCCTGAAACGAGTGGGGGCGGGTGATAGGTTATATAAACTTTGTAGCCATAATAGCTATCGTTGCTGCGGAGCGTTTTAGGATGTTGCAACCGTTGGTGTATCCCATTTCTGCTACTGAGCGTCTGAGATACACCAACGTATTGTTTTGGAAGAAGTTGAAGCTGACCGATAAGCCGGGTTCTGTCGTGGACAGTCATTCATCTAGGCCAGCAATCGCTCACTGGCTCAAGCAGCCTACCCGGGTTCAGTACGGGCCGTACCATGTGAACCCCTATTTGGCCTTGCTCCGGGTGGAGTTTACCGTGCCACGGACTGTTACCAGCCGCGCGGTGCGCTCTTACCGCACCCTTTCACCCTTACCTGATCCCGCTTGCGCGGGCCATCGGCGGTTTGCTCTCTGTTGCACTGGTCGTGGGTTTCCCCCCCAGGCGTTACCTGGCACCCTGCCCTATGGAGCCCGGACTTTCCTCCCCTCCGCCCGTCTCCCCCGAAAGGGACGACGACGAAGCGGCGACTGTCTGGTCAGCTTCGGCGCGCAGTATAGAGGGTTTG